>Ga0206682_10002069_pt1 | contig 18806 bp, 12 predicted proteins | sample M240m12015metaG_FD_155444 | JGI IMG/M metagenome (GOLD analysis project Ga0206682, IMG submission 155444) | Ammonia-oxidizing marine archaeal communities from Monterey Bay, California, United States - M2 40m 12015 | ecosystem: Environmental > Aquatic > Marine > Intertidal zone | place: USA...
AACTAGCTGATGACCAAAGAACATTTACTTGGGCTTCAAACGGACGTAAATTAATGACAGTTCCATTTGACGAAAACCCATATTCAGCTATGGCATCTTTCTTTAAAACAGACGAAGGCATACAAGTCTTTCAATCTATAGAGAAAAAGTTCTCATAACATGTAATATTAATAAGGGAGGTGTAACGCCTCCTTTATTATAATAAAAATAACTAATGGCTATAAATGTAAATACAGTATATCAAACTGTACTAATGATACTTAATAAAGAACAACGTGGGTATATGACACCTACGGAGTTTAATAAAGTAGCAACACAGGTTCAGTTAGAAATATTTGAAAAATATTTTGATGACTTAAATCAGCAACTACGTATACCTCAAGCAGATACGGATTATGCAGATCGTCAAGAAAATATTGACGAAAAAATAGCTATATTCAAAACGTTTGGTGATGCTGTTTATAATAGCAGTTTGCCAAATAACCCTTACTTTACACTACCTGTTTCTGATCTTTACGGAAATGTTGTTTCTTTTTATAGATTAGGTAATGTACTTTTTAATAATGAAAAAATTGTTCAACGGTTAGATAGACACGACTTTTATTATATTAATAATTCTAAGTTAACTAAACCTACTATGGTTAATCCAGTTTATCTTTATGAAAATCAAAAGCTTTTTATAAAACCTGTTTCTATTATAAATAATATTCAAGTTGATTATATAAGAAAGCCTAATGATGTTATATGGGGTTTTACCCCTGGTACTTTAGGTCAATACGTTTATAATGAAGATAGTTATTCGTTAACAAATCCTACAGGCTCTACTAATTTTGAAATTCACGAATCAGAACAAACAGAAGTTATACTTAAAATATTATTATATTCAGGTATAATAATAAGAGACCCTCAAGTGGTGCAAACAGCTGCGGCTTTAGTTCAAGCTGATGAAACTAATCAAAAAAGTTAACAAATGGCTAAACCTAATAACGGCTTAATAACCGAAACTAACGCGCAATATTATTCAGGTTCCCAAACCTTTGAAGCGCCTATAGTTAATTCCACTATAACAACTACGTTTAACACAGATTTAATATTTGGTAATTCAGACCCAACAACCCCTGGTTATAATTTAAATAATTTTAGATTGTATGTTAGCCCATTAGGCTTACCTGGTACATTTGTAGAATATACTTCTAGTTATACTGTTGTAGGAAATGTTATAACTTTAGGTGTAGCCCCTCAGGCTAATGAATGGTTTGTTGTTCAACTACTTACAGAGTTCGGTGGTGAATATGGAGATAGAGATGCTTTTGGCGATACAGTAGAAAATAATTATGGTGGATATTCTTATACTACACTGGAAGATGTTATAACTAACTTTATGATAGGTTATGTAGGTGCTGGTAAACTTATACCAAGCGCTAAAACAACTGATGTTATGTTTTTCGCTAAAAGAGGATTGCAAGAATTCAGTTATGATACTTTAAAAAGCATTAGATCTCAAGAGCTTACAGTGTCGCCCAACTTAGGCGTTGTACTTCCTCAAGATTATGTTAACTATGTTAACGTATCTTGGATAGATAATCAAGGTGTTAAACATATAATATACCCAACCACCTTAACTACAAACCCTTACGAAACCCCTAGTCAAGACAGGCAGGGAATTCCTATACAAGATAATGTAGAAGAAAACATAAATACAACTTCTTTAACAGAAGAAAGATGGGCTAAAAACGATTTAAAAGAAATAAATGACGCTCAGAGTAATTTAACCGGTATGCTATTATCGGATGGTTTAGGTTATCCAGGTATGTATGGTGATAATTATTTAGGTCAAAGATATGGTTTACAACCAGAAACATCACAAATAAACGGTTGGTTTACTATAAACGAACGCACCGGTAAAATGTCTTTTTCAAGTGATTTAGCCGGTCGTATTATAGTTTTAGAATATATATCAGATGGACTGGGCTATGATGCTGACATGAAAATACCTAAATTAGCTGAAGAAGCTTTGTATGCTCATATAAGTCACGCAATTATAGCATCTAGAATAAATCAGCCAGAATATGTTGTTCAAAGATTAAAGCGTGAAAGAAGCGCTAAGCTTAGAAACGCTAAAATTAGATTATCAAATATAAAATTAAATGAGTTTGTTCAGATTGCTCGAGGTAAATCTAAATGGATTAAATACTAAATTGAATGGCTGAAGTTAAAAATGCTTTTATAAAGTCCAAAATGAATAAAGACCTGGATTCAAGATTATTGCCTCCAGGTGAATATAGAGATGGGCAAAATATACAAGTTAGCAAATCAGAAGGCGAAGACGTAGGAGCTTTAGAAAACGCTTTAGGTAACATTCTTGCGACTAATTTTAATCAGCAGGCGTCTATATTTTTAGGTGTTTCTATGAGTGAGGTTAATTTAAAGTCTATAGGTATGTATACCGACGTATCTAGTAGTAATGTATTTGTTTTTTTAACAGATTATGATGACGTAGCTTACAATTCTACAGGTAATTTAACTTATAATCCTAATGCTAAAAACTTTATTTTTGTTTATAACACAATAACTAAAACCAACCCGGTTGTTTTAGCGCAGGGGGCTTTTTTAAATTTTTCGCAATCGTCGCCTTTGCATGGAATTAATTTATTAGAAAACTTATTGTTTTGGACAGACAATAGAAATCAACCAAGAAAAATAAACTGGGACACAGCTTTAAATACACCTAATGCCTCATATTATACTTCAGAGGATACTATATCTGTTGCTAAATATAATCCATATCAAGTTATAGACTTATACTATGAAAAAAATGGTATACCATATACTTCTATGCAAGATGTTGTATCTGATAAAATTCCAACGGCTAGTAGTAGTTTTGATAATCCTTTTAAAAATAAACCTCAAGGTAATCAAATAGTAGATCAAAGTGGCAACAACGCTGATTGGCCTGGTGATCCAGATTATTTAGAAGATAAATTTGTTAGATTTAGCTATAGATTTAAATTTACAGATGGAGAATACTCTATAATGGCTCCTTTTACTCAACCAGCCTTTATACCTAAGCAAGATGGTTATTTTTTAGGAACTGGAGGCTCTAGTGATGAAGATGATGCATTCAGAAGTACTATTGTTAGGTTTATGGAAAATAAAGTTAATAATGTTGGACTGTTTATACCCTTACCTTACGCGGCTAACGAAATAGCTGCTCTTATTGATGTACAAGAAATTGATATTTTATATAAAGAATCAGACGGTTTAACTGTTAAAGTATTAGATTCAATTGATAGTAGTATTTTTTCATTAAACGAGGATGATAGTATAAATAGTTCAAAAACTTATATTTATCAATATCAATCAAGAAAACCCTATAAAACATTACCTGAATCAGAAATTATAAGGGTTTTTGATAGAGTTCCTGTTAAAGCGCTAGGTCAAGAAGTTATAAGCAATAGAATTGTTTATAGTAACTTTCAAGATAAGCATACGCCTCCGGTAGATTTAAATTATAATGTAGCCGCTAATGAAAAATATAATTTTAATAATAATACAAATGGAACTTTAAGATACACTAGCGAAGTAGAATATCCAATGCATACCTTAAAACAAAACAGAAACTATCAGGTTGGTTTTATTTTGTCAGATAGATATGGAAGACAATCTACTGTTATATTATCTCCAGTGGATAATGTTGACGGTCAAGTTTATGTTGAAGGCGGCATAACATATTCAGGTTCAACTTTTTATCACCCATACACTCCAGACCCAGCATCTTTAACACCTGCTGGGACAAATAATGTTAATTCTTGGGTTGGAGATTCGCTTAAGGTAATAATAAATGGTAATATACCGGAAGATACAGGGGCTGTTGGTTATCCTGGTCTTTGGAATGGAGATTCAACTAGCGTTAATTACAATCCGTTAGGTTGGTATTCTTATAAAGTAGTTGTTAAACAAACAGAGCAAGATTATTATAACGTTTATTTGCCCGGTATACTTGATGGGTATCCTGACTACGCTGCTAATTCTACGCCACCGGACCCTGTTGATACAATAGCTCATATAACATTATTAGGTGATAATATAAATAAAGTTCCTAGAAATTTAACTGAAGTGGGACCTGAACAAAAGCAATATGGTAGTGAAGTTCAGCTATTTGGAAAAGTAACACCTGAAAGATTAGATGCTCCTATTAAAAATACACCTTATTATCCTAGCAGTAATGCTCAATCAGTAATAACTGTAGGAATGCAAGATAATTTATTTGCTGATGCTAATAACGTATCTCCATATTCAACTGTTTATCAAAGTGATTCAAATCCTTATATGGCTAGAATATCACAAAATAGTGTTCCTATAGGCTCTTTACAGTCAAATAATCTAAACAACCCCTATAAAATACTATTAGGCGTGTTCGAAACTGCTCCGGTTGAATCTTTTTTAGATATATTTTATGAAACCTCAACAAGCGGTTTAGTATCAGAATATAATGAAGCTTCTGACAATATAGACTCTGATGGTTTTGATGGGTTTAATTGGAGACAAAAAGAAAATACTTTACCTGGAACTGTAGTGGCTGGACCATTTTCTCCAACATTACCTGGTTTAACACCTACGCCTATAACTAGTAGTGTAGTTAAATTAATAAAAGTAGAAAGAAACGAATTAGATATAACGTCTAATTGGACTTGTGAAGAGAACAGTCCAGGCGCGAATCCAACCAGATGGCAATTAACTTCAACAGCAACAATGTACTACGGTTTAAATGATGTAGATAATAATTTTAAATTTATTTTTGAAGTAACAGATAATAGTACTGGAAATGTAAATACAGTAGTTGCAAGAAAAAAACTAATAAATGTATCGCCTACATTTACTTCACCTTCTACAACCTCGCTACTTCCAACTAGAAACGTAGCGGACTCAATATACACATGCACAGCGAAAAACGGTGTTGTTTTTCCTAATTTTGACAACGCGCCTACAACTAAAGATTTAACGTATTCTATAGTTAGTCAAACTCCAGATAAAGGTATTAGAATAGTAAACAATAGTGAAGCAGGTACTGCTGATTTATTTCAAGATGACTTAAGCGTAAGTGGCTTATTTAATGTTGTTTTAAGGGTTGAAGATTCGGGAGAAGCTTCGGCTGACTTAAATCTGTCTGTTGTTTTTGGTAAAGAACAGTTAAACGATAGTTTTGGTAGTACAGAAAATTATAAAATGGAGGGGCTTCAATCTACAGGCGTTTATTGGGCTAATGATTATAGCGATGTAGTTGACAACCCGCCCGCTGCTGTTTCTTCTACAGAAAGAGCTGTTTATTCAGACTTAGGATTGAATCCACCTATAGATACATCGGATGGCAAACAAGAAAAAACTGGAACAACATCTTTAGTTTCCGGTGGTTTGGGTGGTTATGTTGATTATAGTCCCAGTGGAAGTGGTCAAGGATATACCTGGAAAAACACAAATTTAATATCTAAAGCGTTTAAACAATCTCTTGATCCTAGTGGAAATGATCTTCAAGCGGGTACAGCTTATATTAAATTAGATTTTGTATTTAAACCCTGGAAGGGAGGCGCGTTACCGACCGGAACTCCTAATGGTCAATATGGTGGTATATGGCCTTGTTATTTACAATATAGAGCCGCAGGTACTAGCAATTGGACTAACGCTATAGATATAGAGGGTAATACAATTCAGTTTGGTAGAACCCAAAGAAATATTGCACTTGATGGTAACGCGCTTGATAATGTGAATTATAATTTAGGTGTTGTTGTTAATAACAATGAGTCTGAAGTAAGGCCTAATCAATCCGTTGTTGACACTAATGCGGTACAGTCAACAACTGTATTTCCTGGCCAAAACGAAGATGCAACATCTTCTACGGCTTCTTTTGTCTTTGCTTTCGGTAAAGACCAAAGTTATAATAATGCTCAAAATAATAAGTTTGGTGATTATAGATTATTAATTAGACACCCGCAAGATGTAAATTCTTCAAGCAGTAGTGATATAAGAGCTATTCCTAATCCAACTGAAACTAATTGGAATTCAAACAATCCATTTGACTTTATGGGAGCTATGTTTATAAATTCAAATGTTTATGTTAATTTTTCTTTTGGAGATTTTTACTACAACAGTCCAGCAAACCCTGGCGGTCAATCTAGGCAAAGTTATGCATATAGTATTACTCAAAACGCATCTGCTAGCGATATTGATGCTTCCAATGTACGCCCCACCGAAATTGTTTTTGCTAGAGAATGGGCATATAAGTATGTAACTCAATTTTATACGGATGCAGAATTAAGCATTCCATGGGTACCTACGCAAGCAGGAGCTATTAATTGGCATTGTTATTCAGGAAGAGCTAATGATATTAATTCTACCCTAGGTTCAGAAAATTCAAATAATAACCAAATCGGAAGTAATGTAGTAGCTTATGATTTAAGCGGTTTAAACGGTTTAGACCAAAGAAGATGGGTTGCTCAGTTTGATTCTAACGGTAAAAAATTACCAGGAACATCAGTTCCATCAACTGGAATAATTAGTTAAAAATCTACTATAACAAGTAATAATATAATATGGCTGGAGTAATTGAAGTTAAATTTTTTAACAGTTTCATACTGAGAAAAACGGTAGGAGCAGATGATATTACACCTGCTTGGAACGGATCTAAAGGAGACAATACATATCCTCAGCCAGGTATTACTTCTAATCCTGTAAATTGGGCTTTAGAAGAATCTAGAATAACAGGTGGATATAATAACGTTCAAACAGATTTAGGTGTTAAAGCTTATTTAGTTGAAGAGGAACCAAATGCTGATTTTAAGGTTAACAGCATGATATATTCAGGTGTGTTTAATTCTAGAACCGGCATTAATGATACTAATGTTTTTTCTGTTGGAACAGATATAACTAAAAGTGTTAATCCAGCTCAAGGTTCTATACAAAAATTATATGCTGAAGACACTAATTTATTAATATTTCAAGAATCTAAAATAAGCAAAGCTTTAATAGATAAAAACGCTATTTATTCTGCTGAAGGAGGCCAAATATCAACTGTTGGTAATGTTGTTATTGGCCCTATAACTGGATTTAGCGGTCAGTTTGGTATAAGCAAAAACCCAGAAAGTTTTGCCGTGTATGGTAGAAGAAAATATTTTACTGATAAAAATAGAAGTGTAGTTTTAAGACTTTCTAATGATGGGCTAACAGAAATTTCTAATTACGGTATGAGAGATTTCTTTAGAGATGAATTAGGGGATTTAGACGGTAAATCTATTGACAATACAGGAAAAGCTGTAGGTGCCTGGGATATACATTCTCGACAATATGTACTATCCTTGCAAAAATATACATCTGAAAATCAACCTAGTTACTTTAAAACACTATCTTTTGATGATGATGTAAATGGATTTCCTAGTTTTTTCAGCTATAAGCCAGATCACGGTGATAGTATAAAAAATGAATACTATACTGTAAAAGACGGTATTATGTGGCTTCATTATAGCCCGCTTGCTTTAAGATCTAATTTTTATGGAATACAATATAATTCTAAAATACAGTTTATATTTAACCCTAAAGTTAGCATGTCTAAAGTTTTTAAAACGGTTAACTATGAAGGAGGTAACGGCTGGCAGGTTGATAGCTTTGTTTCCGATATAACAGGTATACATAGCTTAGGAACTCCAGATAACACTCCTAATGATGCTTGGATCTTAGGCACAAGAGATAAAGCTGCTCTAGTTTATAGCTTTAATCAAGGTTCTTATGATAATTATGGTAATGTTTATCCACAAAACTTAATACCTCCTATAAATCACGCTGGATTTACTAGAAAAGAAAATAAATATATGTCTAATTTAATAAACAATAGCACAGAAGCTGCTGGAGAAGTTATTTTTGGAGCTGATATGACCGGAATAAAAGGTTATTTTTCAACAGTAACCATGTCTACAGATAACGTAACTGATGTAGGTGGTATGAAAGAATTATTTGCAGTTTCTTCAGATTACGTAGAATCTGCTTATTAAAATATAAAACAATAAATATGAATGAAGTAATTATTTCGGAAATAATAGCGAATAGTAGAGTTTTTGGGGTCATTGGAATGGGCACAGCTTTATTAATATCAGGTGGAGCACAATTACTTGGCGGTATTTTTGGTGCTAGTAGCGCTAGCAAAAGAGCTAGAAGAGAAGCACAAAGAAAAGCTAAATTAACTAGAGAATTAACAGCTTTAGAAAATAGTAGACAATCTATAATTAATCCTTATGAAGGAATTACTGATTTATCTTCTATGATTGGAGACTTAAGCTCTATGGCTAATAATCCTTATAATTCGTTAGCTGTAGCTACCGCGGCAACTGATATGCAAATTGAGCAAACAGATTTAGCTTTAGCGAATACATTAGATACATTAAGATCTACAGGGGCAAGTGCAGGAGGCGCTACTGCTTTAGCTAGAATGGCTTTAGAAAGTAAAAAGGGTGTTTCTGCTGATATACAACAGCAAGAAGCTAGAAATCAAAAACTAAGACTTGATGGAGAGGTTAATTTGCAACAAATAAAAATGGCTGAAGCACGAAGAGTGCAAGGCGCTTTATATTCAGAAGCAGGAAGACAACAGCAAGCAGATGTAGCTGGCTCAGAGTTTATGTTTACCCAAAGAGAAAGAAGAGAAACAGAACAATTAAATAGAAAACAAGCACAAATAACCGGAGCCGCACAAGCACAAGTAGCTGCTCAACAAGATAGTGCGAGGATGTTATCGTCAGGTCTAGGGGCTTTTGGTAATATTGCTCAGGGACTGATTACACCAAATGGCAAGTAGACAAATTAAATACTTAATATATATATAAATGGGAGCATATGAAAATCCATTAGCGGTAATAGACACAGAGTCTTCTAAAATATGGGCTAATGCTATAACGAATATAGGAAACACAACCGCTGAGCTTATTGAAAGAAATAAAGCTGAGCTTTCTAGGCAACAGAAAGAAGCGCAACTTATTTTGCAACAGAACGCAAAGTATGTTATGGATAATCAAGCTGAGTTTTCTATGCAAATGGCTAAAAACGGTACTAATAATCCGTTTTTATTTAAAGCAGGCAAACAGGTTATTGATAAAATGGCTAGAGCAAATGCTGCTGTGCTAGCTGCTAAAACTCAAGAAGAACAACAAACCGCTTTAAATGAGTATGGTTTATTACAATCTTCGTACACTAATTTAGTTGCAGGGATAAAACAAGGTGCTGACGCTGACAAAACATATTTAGAAGATATAACCAATGAAGAAAACCCCGCAACTCAACAAGGCGGTATGGCTACTTCTAAAGAAGGCTACTCTACTTATCAAAAAATAATGAGTATTAGAACAGGTTTTGGCAAAGGTGCTATTGAAGAGTACATTGACAACGGTGATGGTACTTGGAACACTAGGTTTTCTGGCGGTATATTAGGGGATGAAATAATAGATATGCCTCAATCTGAAGCTTTTAATTTTGACCCAGGCATTATACCTCCTATTGATAAAGAATTAACGGAATTACTATATAAAGGATCTGGAGAAGATGCAGATGGTAGTATAAATTCTATTTTAAATAAAAATGGAACAATATCAGACCAGTACTTAATGGGGCAAAAAATTGTTATGACTGAGCCAGATGCAAATGGTAATTCAATACAATCAATTGTAAAAGAAGCTGATACAGCTAAAATTATAAGCACATTAAGAGGTGATGTTGGAGCAATAGCAGAAGCTTATCTACAAGACTACGATGCTGCCAATTCTATTTGGCTTGAAGTATTTGGTTCTGACGTGTCTAAAAGCAATTCTTTAGCTAGAGGTGAAAATGGTGTAGGGGTTTCTGTTGAAGATCAAAAAAGATTTACAGAAGCATTGTATAAAAGAATGGAAAACAAAGTAGCTGCATATAATATAACAGATACTACTGAAATGCCTTATAAACAAACTATATCAAGCAAAATAGTAAATGTTTTGCCAAAAAAAGGTGATGGAAAAGTTAATGTTAAGCAGCAAAATGCACAAATAGTAGGTAATACTATTTATAATGTTGCAGAAGATTTAGGTTTTTCTAAAAACAAAGCTGGCGTTTTAATGGGTGGAGGTACTGTAGACATTGACAACCCTAAATTTAGTTTAGCATTAAATAAATTAGGTTATAGAATTAAAGAAGTTTATGATGGCAGCGTTTTAGTACAAGTAAATGGAGGCACTAAAACAGCTGAAATTTTAGACGGTGAAGATATGGACGCTTTTATATTAAAACTAACTGGCAATGAAGGTGTTTCTAAAAATGATGCTTTTAAGGTTTTGAAGTCGGTAAAATCTTATTTTGTAACTCCAGATACTAGTCTTGATTACGGAACAATGATTGAAAATGAACCAACAAGAGGTTTTGGTGGATTTGAATTAACAGCAGACCAATTTAATTAATATGTATATATTTAAAGGCCAAGAGCTAACTGAAGAGCAAATCACCGGGTTTGCTGAAGAAAAAGGAGTTGATGTAACAACTTTTTTAGCTAATAACCCCGAAATAGAGGTAAAGGAACAACCCACAACTCAGGAGGATGCGGAGATTGTGGGTGTAGAAGCTGTGTCCGGTACGGGTTCAACATTGGAAGATGGTTCTTTGGAATTACCCAAAGTTGAAGAAACTGTAGTTGAGGAAGTAAAACCAGAGGAAGATGTTGAAGCTGAAGGTTTTGTTGGAAATATTGTTGACTTTTTTGATGATATAGGTACTGCAGCAAGACAAGGATATATGCAAGGAGAAAGAACCGATGAAGGTTTAGATCTTGCTGGCTTTGTTGGTGAAAAAGGAGATGACGCTGATGTTGTAAGATGGATAGAAGGCCAGCAAAAACAAGCTAAGCTTAATACTCAATCTTATGAAATGAAAGAGTTTGATAAGGTTTATGAAGAAGCTGGTGGTGGTGCTTGGGGCTTTTTAAAAGCAGCTGCATACAACCCATCTGTTCTTACAACAACTTTAGCCAGCTCTATGGCTTCTCAGCTTAGTTCTATAATGAATTCAGAAGAAGTTGCTGCTGCGGCTGCTGGAGGACTTGCAACGGGAGCTGCTGCGGGTACAATAGGTTTAAATCCATTTAGTATTGGAGCTAGCGGAATGGCTGGTGCTATGTCCGCATCTATGGCAGTTATGGAAGCTGGATTAACTTTTAACGAGTTAATGATGGAAGAAATTGGTGGGGACATAAATGATCCTGGTGCCAAAGAAAAAGTGTTAGCTATATTAAATAATGAAGAAAAGCTAAGTGAATTAAAAAGAAGAGCTGGCTTAAGAGGTGCTACTATTGGAGCTGTTGAATTAGCTACTATGGGATTAGCTAAAGGTTTAGGTGGAAAATTAGCGTCTAAAGCTGTTGGAAAAGCTGGTCGAGTTGCAGCTGTAGGTGCTACAGAAATGACTGGAGGTGGTTTAGGTGAGGTTGCAGGTCGTTTAGTTGCTGGTCAAGAAATGGATGCTAAAGAAATTGGTTTTGAAGCATTTGCAGGTTTAGGCAGTGCTCCTTTAACTGTAGGTGTTCAAGCAACAAAATTAACAAAAGCAATTCAATCAGCTGAAATAAGTAAAAAAATTAGAACTTCTAATGAGTACGGAACTTTAGTTGATGCTTATAAAAATGATGCAGATGGTAATTTTAAAACAAACGCTGTTGATGTAGAAATTAGTAAGCTTAGCAAGTCAGCTCAAATACTAGATGACCAAGTTAATGAAAATGTGACTACGGGTAAACTTACTCAAAAAGAAGGTAATCAAATAAAAAGTAATTTTAGAAAAGTACAAAGCTCTGTTAATAGAATTAAAAGTCTTGAGTTAACTACAGAGCAAGAAGCAGAAGCTGTAGATAAACTTGCTGAAAGAGAAAAAATTCAAAATGAATTAAACGAATTAAAAGAAACAAAGTCAGAAGCTGTAATGGCTGGCAAAAAACAAGAATTAAAAGCTATAGATGACGAGCTTGACGATATAATAAAAGCGGATACTGAAGCTAAAGTAGAAGAAAGTGCAAGTTTTGCTAAAAAAGCTGGTAAATTACTTAAAATTGATGTTGTTGATAATCTTTCTAAAGAACAAATAGCAGAACAATTTGACACTGATCAGAATAAGTTTTCTGAAGCTGATGGATTTTATAAAGACGGTAAAATATATATTAATAAAGAAGTAGCTAAAGAAACAAGAGCTGTATCTGTGGGGAGTCATGAACTTTTACATGGTATAGTTAAAAATTCTTTAATGTCTGATCCTAATGCTTCTAAAATAATACAAGATTTTAGAAGTGAATTAACTAAAGAGCAAAATGCTGCTATTGATTTAAGAGCAAACGCTACAGATAAAGACGGTAAAAGATTATATAGCCAACAAGAACTAGATGCCTCTCCTGATGAATATCTAGCTTTTTTCTCAGATGCTATAGCTAAAAATGAAATAAAATTTAAGGAAACCCTATTTACTAAACTAGGCGACATTTTAGTGCCTATACTTCGTAAGGTTGGTTTTGCAAAAATAAAATTTAATACAGGTAAAGATGTTTATAACTTTATGCGTGAGTATAATAAAAGCATTAAATCAGGTGTTTTAAGCGAAGCTATAGCAAAAGCCGTACCTGTTGATACTAGTGTTAGTGAAACAAAAATATCTCCTCAATCAAAAACAGTGCCAAGAGCAACCGTATTAGAGGCTATAAATAATTTAGTGCCAACCGACGTTACAACAAAACAAGAGTTTCAAAGTCCGAAAGTTTTTAACAATGTATTTAATTCTTTAATAAACGAAGGTGGAGCTATAAACAACTATATAAGATCAAGAACAACCAGCAAGCAAGAAGCTGAAAAAGCTATTGAATCTGTTCAAGATAGATTATTAAACTTTGATCCAGCAGCTGTAAGAAAAGCTGGAGAAGTAGTTGGTACAGAAGCTTTTGGTGAATTTATATTTGCTAATACTAATTTTGGAAAGCTAGATGCTAAAAAAGAATTATTTAAAGAAAGCGAAAAAGCTAAACAAGAAACATCTTTAGACGCTCCGGAAGCTACAACTCAATTAGCGGACGAGGTTAGTGTAGATGAAACTAAAGTTAAATCAACAACATCTAAACTAAGAAGAGTTTTAGGAATAAAACAAGGTGACAAAATATATAACTTAGCAAAAAAAGTTTCAGAAAAAATAATGACTGGTGATTTACCAGGCAAAAAAGTAAAAACAGCTGTAAACAAAGAAGCTAGAAAAAGTGAATTACGTAAAGCTGTATCTAATCTTATGGGTACAGAAAAAGCTATAGACGAACAGTTTCTTAATAAGAATATATTAGAAGTATTAAAAGCTTTACCAGCATCAGATTTAGTTAAACTAGAAAGAGAGGCTAAAGTAAAGGTACTTGCCGAACAAGGCCCTAGGTTAAGTGTTAAGGAAGCTAGAGAAGCTGTTAATAAAGGTTTATTGCCAAAAGATACTAATCTGCAATCTGGGCCTAAACTATCTACAAAACTACCTACAACACTTGAACAAGCTAAAGAGTTTTTTACTCAAAAAAGAAAACAAGGTTTAGTTAATGTAATAACTGAAATGCTAGTTAAAGATGCTGCCCCCGAGGTTACTGAAGGTAAAATAGAGCCAGCTAAAAGAGCTAAAGTATTATCTGAAATAGATAGAGAACCCACATTAAAGTTTAGTAAATCTAATTTAACCAAAAAACAACTTAACTTAGTTAAACAAGAGCAAGGTGATATACTACAGAGATTTGTATCTTCCGACCGCAGCGTTAAGAGTATGCGCTTAATACTTAGTGATACGCTTGAAGATGCCGGCGTATCTGACGAAACTATAGCTAAATACGCTAAAGAATTAACTCCGGCTGCTAAAAAGTTTATTGTTGATCTAGAAAAAAAACTTGTAATTGAGAGTGATTTTGGTGAAGTAACTAACGAACAGATAGAGCAAGCTCTAAGTGCTATAACACTAAAAGCTTTACTTGATATTGACGTAAACCCAGGAGGCGCTTTTGATATACCTAAATTTTTAAATAAATTTAGAAAAATTCAACATGAGTACCAGTTAGAGCAAATAAAAAAATTAGGAGATTTAAATGGAATTATAAGTATTTTAAAATTTCACAAAGATTATCACACTAGCGCAGGTAAGATAGGCGATGGTAGGTATCAAGGTTACGCTGGATCTTTAGACTGGTTTGAAGCTACAAATAAAGCTTTAGAAAATAAAGGAATTAAAATAGAGTATAAAGAAACCGGAACTGGAGTTGTTCCTGTTAACGTTTTAATTAACGATGTGAGCCAATTTAAAAATCAAGCTGAACTTAAAGCTAAAATTAAAACTTTTTCTCAATCAAATAATCTAAAAAGAGAAACTGTAGAAGCTGAGTATAGTGCTAGAAAAAAAGAAGCAGGAGAAGGTTTTGATGCTATGGTTGATTATCTTAGTTTTATATCACGTAAAGGTGACAAACTACAGTTTGGTATGGCTCTTATGGCTTTAAAATCTAACATGAGTGCTTTAGGTAAACGCGTTGCTTATGTTAAGTATTTTTATAATGGTAAAAGCGATTCAGCAACTGTTTTTGAGCACATGTTACCATCACTATATACTTTAAAAGAGATGGTTAAGAACTTTTACGAAGGTGGTGTTGACTTAGAAGCGCTGAAAGAAAGTCAACAAGTAGCTATGATTCCTAGAGACATGGACAAAAGAATAAACATTGTTCATCAAGCTTCTATGCCTTCTTGGTTTAAGTTAGGCATGAGTCCTTTAACTAGGTACTTCAACGCTTTAACTAAAGGGTACAAAAACATGTTCGCCTTGGAATCGATTGGAGGTAAAGATAAAGGTGTTGTATATGGAGAAGATCATTTGGCTTTAAATAACTCTGTATTAAAAGCTTCTAAATCTAATAACAATATATTACCTAATGAATTAAAATTAAAAGGCGATTTTATTAATGACAATGTTTTAAATGAAATGTCTGACGTTGATAACACTAATAAAGCTGAAGAGCTTAAATTTAGCAAATCATTAAATTTAAGCAAAGATTTTAATGATATTCTTGAAAACAAAACTGGTATAGCATCAGATAAAACTTATGCTAGGGTTAAAGCTGAAGTTGTTGGAGCAAACAAAGGTAAATTTAATTTCTTTATTCCGCCATCTGCAGAAGATTTTGTAGGTTTGTTATATAAAACCTTAGGCAAAGGAGATGTTGGTACAGCTCAAATGGCCTGGTATAAAGCTCATTTGCTTAATCCGTTTGCTAGAGCTATGGAAAATTTAGCAAACGATAGAACAGCTTTAATGCAAGACTTTAAAGGTCTTAAAAAGAGTTTAGGTGTTGTTCCTAAAAATTTACGTAAAAAAATACCTGGTGAAACATTCACTAAAGAGCAAGCTGTACGGGTTTACATATGGGATCAACAAGGTATGGATGTTCCCGGAATGTCTGAGCAAGATAAAAAAGATTTAATTGATTTTGTTAACGCGGATGCTAACCTAACTACTTTCGCGGATCAATTAATAGCTATAAATAAAACAGAAGAATATGCTGCTCCAGATAATGGTTGGGTAGCTGGGACTATTGATACTGATTTAATTAAAGGATTAAATACTACTAAAAGAGCTAAATATTTAGAGGTTTGGCAACAGAATGTAGATCAAATATTTTCTGAACCAAACTTAAATAAACTTGAAGCAGCTTTTGGTAAACCATATAGAGTAGCATTAGAAAACATGCTACAGCGTATGGAAACCGGAAGAAATAGATCTTTTGGAACAGATACTATAACAGGTAGGTTCACAGATTGGTTAACGAACTCTGTTGGTGCTATTATGTTTTTTAACACTAGATCAGCTGTACTTCAAACTATATCTGCTATTAACTTTATTAACTTTACAGATAATAACGTTTTAAAAGCAGGGCAAGCATTTGCTAATCAGCCGCAATATTGGAAAGATTTTATTAAACTATTTAATTCACCGTTTTTATTAGATAGACGTAGTGGTGTTAAACTAAATGTTAATGAAGCTGATATTGCTGAAATGGCTAAAGGGCCAGGTAATAGCGCTAGAAACGTTGTAGCTGGACTTCTTAAGTTAGGTTTTTTACCTACACAAATAGCTGATAGTTTTGCTATTGCATCTGGTGGTGCTTCGTTTTATAGAAATAGAATTAAAGCTTTGATGAAAGAAGGTTTGACAGAAACTCAAGCTGAAGAAATAGCTTTTAGAGATTTTAGAGAAATAGCAGAAGAGTCTCAACAATCAAGTCGACCAGATAAAATTAGCCAACAACAAGCGGGTCCATTAGGACGCGTTGTATTAGCTTTTGCAAACACTCCAGCACAATATGCACGATTAATTAAAAAAGCCGCCAGTGATCTTAAGAATGGTCGTGGGGATGCTAAAACAAATATATCTAAGATCATATATTATGGAGTTGCTCAAAACCTTTTATTTAGCGCCCTGCAGCAAGCTTTATTTGCTATTGGGTTTGGTGAAGAAGAAGAAGAAGAGAAAAAACGAAATGATAAATACTTTAATATAATAAACGGAATGTCTGACAGTATATTACGTGGTATTGGAGTAGGTGGTGCAATAGCATCTGTTGTTAAAAATACTGCTATTAAATTAGCTAAAGAGGCTGATAAAAAATCGCCTAAGTATCAAGACGCTATAGTGAGAGAAGTATTACAAATATCCCCACCTGTATCTTCTAAAATAGGTAAACTAAGGTCAGCGGGTAGATCTTTTTCTTGGAATCAAGAAGAAATGAGAACTAAAGGATGGAGTATTGATAACCCTGCTTATTTAGCTGGTGCCAATGTTATATCCGCTATAGGAAATGTACCTCTTGACAGAGCTGTTAAAAAGATTACTAACTTAAAAGATGCAGGTAATGAAGAAATAGAATATTACAAAAGAATAGCATTGGCTTTAGGTTGGTCAGCTTGGGAGTTAGATATTAAAAAAGAAAAAGATAAAAAGAAAGAATCTAAATATAAATCTAAGTATAAATCTAAGTATAAATCTAAATATAAAAAAAAGTAAATGAATTTACCTAAAAACGGAGTAGCAAGAGAGTTGCGTCATTACATAGGATCGTTGTTTATATTTCTATTGGTTATGGCAATTATATTTATTTTAATGCAATATCCAGTTTTAGAAACTAACAAAGAAGTTGTAATGATGCTTATTGGAACAATATCAGCATCTATTGGAATTGTTGTAAGTACAATAACTGGAGCCAAGCCTGATGATGTTAATGCTTTAAAGTCTAGTTTAGAAAAGAAAGAGCATCAGATCGAATTATTAGTTGCCGCTAAAGATAATTTAGAAAACATGGTAATTGAATTACAAAAGCAAATGCTTGAAAATCAAGATACTGTTATGGATAAAATTATTCTAAAGGCTGCCTTAGACTATGATGACAGAGATTCAGCTAAAAACATTTTAAAAGATGAATAATATAAAATTAAAATACTTTAGTGACGCGGATGATTTTAAAGGAAACATGAATAAAATGGATCCTAAACTTTTAGGTATGCTTGATCCTCTTAGAAGAACTTATGGTTTTCCTATAATTATAAATTCTTCTTATAGATCACCCGAGCACCCTATAGAAGCTGCAAAAGAAAAACCAGGTGAGCATGCTCATGGAGCAGCTGTTGATATTAAATGTGTTGGCGGAGAAGCTACATATTTATTAGTTGCTGCAGCTATTAAATGTGGGTTTAAAAGAATAGGAATATCAAGAAAAAGTAACTTTGTGCATTTAGGTATTGGATACCCTGGAGCACCTAAAACAACGATTTGGACTTATTAATATGAAAAAGAAATCACCTTGTAACAAAACACCTTTGATGGCTAAAATTAGTGGACCTTGTAAAGCAGCCGCTAAAAGAAAATATAAAGTTTGGCCGAGCGCTTATGCTTCAGGCTGGGGAGTAAGATGTACTAAAGCTGGCGGGCCCGGTAAAATGTAATGTTATGAATTATACAAAACCGTCACCATTATTTAAAAAGCAAAAAGGAGGAGGAACAACAAAAGCTTGTTTACCTCTTGCTAAAATACGCAGTATGAACGCATCTGAAAAAGACAAAGTTATACGTGCTAAAAAATCTGCTGGCAAAGCAGGTAAGTACAAAAGAGATTCTAAAACTAATGTAAAGGGCGCTAGTAAACCAGGTGCTACATTACGAGATTGGTTTAAAAAAGAAGATTGGAGACAAGTTGCTAACCCTAGTAAAAAATGTGGAGAAAAATGATATATTTAAAAAAGAAATGGAATTCACTTATGTATTTTTTAATGTTTAAAAATTACAATGAAGAGTGTGATTGCAAAGAAAATTGCGATTGTAAAGAATAGGAATAAATAAAAATGGGCACCATACCCAAAAATTCCTGTAACCGAAGATAAGGGGACCACTTTTGTGGCCCCTTTCTTTATTTAATAACTAACCATCACAAGATATGCAGGAAGGATCCATAGCACTTGCAGCAATATCACCACGTAAAACGCTTTCGGTTCTTACGTAGTATAACGTTTTAATTCCTTTTTTCCACGCATCTAAATGTACTTGATTAAGCCATTTAGGTGTTGCTTCAGAAGGAAAAGCTAAGTTAAGACTAACTGATTGATCTACATACTGTTGTCGTAAACCTGCTTGATTAACTAATTCTAATTGATTAATTTCTTTAAAAGTTTTAAAAACTTCTTTTGCAGGTATATCATGGTCACCCACAA
>Ga0206682_10002071_pt1 | contig 18784 bp, 19 predicted proteins | sample M240m12015metaG_FD_155444 | JGI IMG/M metagenome (GOLD analysis project Ga0206682, IMG submission 155444) | Ammonia-oxidizing marine archaeal communities from Monterey Bay, California, United States - M2 40m 12015 | ecosystem: Environmental > Aquatic > Marine > Intertidal zone | place: USA...
TAAAAAAATATAATATTTAATATTTTTAAAATTATAATAATATATATATATATATATATATATATATATGAATTGTGTTTGTATAATTATATTTATATTTATGTTTTATATTTTATTTATAGATAAAAAAAAAGATTATAAAAGTAAAATAAAAAATACTAATAAAATAAAAAATAAATATAGTGATTATGTAGATGAGAATATTAAAGATGAAGTAGATATTGATAATTTATTATTAAATTTAAAAAATAATTTTAATAAAGGTAAGAAAAAATTATTTTTTAATACTATTAATTATCCACCTGAAAAAGATTTAGGTACTAAAGTAAATATAAAAGGCTTACTTGATTTAATTTTTAAAAATATAGATTATAAATTAATAAAAATATTAAATATAGATAAATTAAGTATAAATAAGCAGATATTATTAAATATAGATATTAATTTATTAATTAATAATAATTATTATAATATTTTTATTAAAGTATTGTCAGAAAGAGATGAACAATTTGAAATATTTTATTATGAAAATTTAAATGAAAGAAATTATTTATTAGAACTAAATTTATCAGAATATAACGATAAAAAATATACAACTATTAAAAAATATTTAGAAGAAGATAAAAATATAAGATATAATTCAAGTAAGATGATTTTACTTCCAAAAGTAAAGAATGTACCACTTAATAAATATTTAGAATCATAATAAAAAAAAAAATCTATATATATATATATACTTATGAGATTTTATGAGATTGATTTTATTAAAGGTATTGCTGTTATTTTAATGGTTATTTTTCATATTTTTTATTTATGTAAACATATGAATATAAAATCATATGATCCTGAATCACCTTTATTATATTTTATGGCTAAATTAGCACATACTACTTTTATTATTTGTATGGGTATAAATTTAACTTTATGTAAGCAAAAAAGTAAAAAAAATAAAAAAACTAATAAAGAATATCATAAATCTATAATATATCGATGTATGACATATTTAGTATTATCATTTATGATTTCATATATTTCATATTTAGCTTTTGGTAAAAATCTATTTATAAAATTTGGTATTATACATTTTATGACATTAGGTGTATTTATTACAAGTATTTTTGCAGATAAACCTAAAATTAGTATACTAACATCTATAATTATAATAATAATAAATGTATTAATTGAATCAAAAAAAATTTCTTTTTATAATTTTAATAAATATATTGGTTTTATAACTGGTTTAAATATAAATTTTAATAGTTTAGATTATTTTCCATTAATACCATGGATAGCTATATCTTTATTTGGTGTTATAATTGGAAATACACTATATACAAATTATAATAGAAATTATAAAGAATTAAAAAAAATTAGTAATAAAATAGAAAATTATTCTATTTTAAAAAAAATATCAACATTTGGAAAAAATTCATTATTAATTTATTTATTTCATTTTCCCTTAATATATCTTATATTATATTTTTATAAAAAAAAAATTAATTAGATTGTGGTTCGGTATTTAAACATCCGTGACAATATTTATTTTTATATAATATTTTATATAACTTTGGCGAAATATAACTTTCCATTACAATTGATAATTGACAAGCAATAATATCACCAAATAATTCACCTACAAAAATAGATATAAATATTCTAGATATAAAAAATAAAAGACTATATAAAATTGAATGAGCAAATGAATCTATTAAAATTCTGGATATATCTATATCATCGCAATTACAATCTTTATTGTATTTTGCATATATTTTTATTATTCTAATTGGAAATATTAAAGTTGCTATAAATATAGTTTGTAATGCTTTTGGTATATTACCATTATTCATATTAGAAATAAATATAGCTAATATAAAATATTCTAAATTATTTATAATTGAGTGAAAATCATCTGTTTTTTCAACAATATCTATATAATTTTTTACTATCGGATATTTTGAGAAATTTACCATTTTAAATATATATATATATATATATATATTTAAAATTTAGTTAAATAATTTATTTACTTGATTATTCACTTTTAAAAATGTTGTACATTTAGGTATATCTTTAATTCTTTTTGCTCCTATATATGTACATGTAGAACGAAGACCACCTAACATATCTTCTATAGTATTAATAACATAACCCTTATATTTAACTTTAACTGCCTTTCCTTCACTTGATCTATAATTAGCTACACCACCACTATATTTTGTCATTGCTGTTTTTGATGACATACCATAATATAATTTATATTTTTGTCCTTTTTCTTCAATAATTTCACCTGCTGATTCTTTATGACCAGAAAATATAGAACCCATCATTATAAAATCCGCACCACCGCCAAATGCTTTACCTAAATCACCTGGAACATTAATGCCTCCATCTGAAATTATATACCCTCCCAAGCCGTGAGCAGCATCTGAACATTCTAAAATAGCAGATAATTGTGGCATCCCTACACCAGTTTGTAATCTAGTTGTACATACACTACCATTACCAATACCAATTTTAACTATATCTACACCATTTAAAATTAAATCTTCTACCATCTCTCGGGATACTACATTACCACATGCTAATGTAATATTTGGATATTTATTTCTAACTTTTTTTACAAATGTAGTTAAACTAGACATATAACCATTCGCTACATCTATACATAAAAAATGAGGACTTAATTGTTGAATTAATTGTTGAATTTTAATCCAATCATTTTCCCCTATACCAGTACTTATCATATAATAATCTGGATCTAAATTATCTGGATAATCTTCTAAATTATAATGTTTATGAAAACATGTTATTAATTTTTGTTTTGATAATATATTATACATCTCAAATGTTCCTACTGTATCCATATTTGATGTCATAATTGGAATACCGGTCCATATTCTATTACTATTTTTAAAATTCACTTCTCTTATTAAATTCACTTCTTTACGAGAACTTAATTCACTTCTTTTTGGTCTAATTAAAACATCATTAAAATCTAATTTAATATCATATTCGATTTTCATTTATAATATATAATTTATTATTTCTTTAGATATATATATATATATATATATGTTAGAATTATCTGGAATTATTGGAATAACACTATTAGAAAAAAATAATAAATATTATATAATTTTATATGATGATCATAATAATACCAAATATTGTAAAAAAAAATTAAATTTTGTTCCTGAATTATTAAAAATATTTAATAAAGACATTATTAAAACAAGTTTTTTTATTGAAGATTATAAAGAGAATAATGAAAATTATTATATGTGGGATAATATTAAACATTTAAAAGAGTTTAATAAATATTTAAAATTAAATAAAAATAAAGTTAATTGGTATTTAACGGATATACGATTATATATTGGAAATATTTTTAATATTGAAAAAACAAAAAAAAACTTAGATTTTATATTTGATTTAAATAATAATAATAATAATAATTTTTTAATTAAATTAAAAAAAGAAATTAATGAATTTTTATTAAAAAATATAGTAGTTAATAAATTATTTTTAAAATTAAAAAATAAATATATTAAAATTAGAAAAATAAATAAAATCGATCAAACATTATTTCAATATTTTTTTAAAGGTTATTTAATCAAAGATTTAATTTTTGATGATACTCGTTTTGAATTAGACTATATTATTGATAACTTAATGGAATTATATTTGATTATAAATATTATAAAATATAAAAAAAATATAAATATATTTTATTATGGTTTATTTCATTGTATAAATATTGTATATTATTTAAAAAGATCTGGTTGTAAAACTATATATGAAGACGGTATAGTAGAAAGTAAAATAACTGATAAATTTTTAATAGATAAATTAGAACATAATACCGAATCATGTATTTTTTTAGATATAGAAATTTTAAAAAAAAAATTAAAAATATAATTTATTATTTATTATTATATTATTTATTTATTATATTTATCTATATTAAATTTTTTTTTTAGTATTTTTCTATAAATAAGTATATACTTTTATAATATTCTTATATAAACACTTATTAAATATATAAAAATAATATAAAAATAAAATAAAATGAAGATTTGTTATTTAATTCCAGCAAGATATCATTCTACACGATTACCAGGAAAACCATTACTAAAAATTAATGGTATTAGTATTATTAAAAGAACATATAATCAAGTATTAAAAGTCAAAAATAAAGGTGATATTTTTGTAGTAAGCGATGATGATAGAATTATAAATGAAGTTGGTTTCGAAAAATGTATTAAAATAACAAGAAAATGTATAAATGGAACAGAAAGAATTTGTTATGCTTTAGATAAATTAGAAAATAATTATGATTTAATTATAAATGTTCAAGGCGATGAACCATTTATTGATCCTTGTAATATTGATTATTTAGTAGAAGCTCATTTAAATCATGAATTATATAAGATAATTGATGATAGTATTGATGATAATATTGTTTGTATGACTTTACATAATATACTTAAGAAAAATAATGCTTTAAACCCTAATATTGTAAAATTAGTTTTATCAAATAATAATAATATTTTATATGCTTCACGAAGTGTTATTCCAGGTAATAAAAAAAATAACTTAATAGATAATATTTATAATGAACATATTGGTATTTTTTCATTTAATAAAAATTTTTTAAAAAAATATATTGAATATCAAAATACAACACTTAGTCAAATTGAAGACATTGAATGGTTAAAAATACTTGAAATGGGTTATAAAATAAAATCATTTCAAATACCTGGCAATCATGAAATAGGAGTTAATACTAAAAAAGATTATGAATATTTAATTAATAAATATTCTTAAGTTCTAAATATTTATTTTTATATTTTAAATATTTATGATAATATCCACCTTTTTTTATAATATTAACAATAGGTTCTTTATCAATAGCTTCTTTAACAATAGGTTCTTTAACAATAGCTTCTTTAACAATAGGTTCTTTAACAATAGCTTCATTTACGGTAACTTTAACAGTTTTATTATCAATAGGTTCTTTAACAGTAGGTTCATTTCTGGTAACTTTATTTAAATCTATCGATAGTTTAGATTTTTTTAATTTTTTAATTTTGGATAAAATTGTTTGATAATCATTATTTTTTAGTAGCTGATCTAATTTTATTGAAAAAGATTTAAAATCAATCATATCTATTTTACTAAAATCTACATTTAATTTACTAATATCTATAGAGGTTCCTCCATTTAAGACGGTATTATTATTTAAAAAACTAAATTGGTTCTCTAAAAATTTAATATCTTGTAAAAAATTGTATTGTTTTATATTTTTTTTATTTTTATCAGTTATATTAACTTCATCACAAAAAGTTATATTTTTTAAATTTTGATATACTGGATTTTTTGAAAAAGATTTAGCAAAACGATCTAATGAAAATTTTAATATACATAATTTCTGAACCCAATTATGTATATCAATGAAGCCTTGTGCTACTATATAAAATTTTTTTTCATCATCCGTATATGTAATTATATTTTCTGGTATATTAATTTCTGGTAATTCTATTTTCAATTTTATAAAAATATCATTCATTATTTTATTATCGAAAGCATATTTTTCTTTCATTTCATTAATAAAATTCATTTATATATATAAAGAAAAAATTATTATTAAAACATTTTTGTTATTTATCTATTTATTTTTGTTATTATTATATTTAGATTATTATTTTATTTTTTTATTATCATTTATATTTATTATATTTATTTATTTATTTTATTTATTATTATTTTATATAAATTTTATTTAAATAAATCTAATTGATCTAATTTTTTTTCTATATCAGATGTTTCTGAATAATTATTTCTTTTTTCTATATCAGATGTTTCTGAATAATTATTTCTTTTTTCTATATCAGATGTTTCTGAATAATTATTTCTTTTTTCTATATCAGATGTTTCTGAATAATTATTTTTTTTTTCTATATCAGATGTTTCTGAATAATTATTTTTTTTTTCTATATCAGATGGTTTTTTTATTATAGTATTTAAATCATTCACTATAGTATCTGTTTCATTTATTATTTCATTTATTAACTTAGTTTTTTTATCTAATCTATAGTCATCTATAGTATCTATAGTATCAGATAATTCTTTTTCATAACCAACAGATTTAATTGTATTTTGATTTTTTAATAAATATTTTTTAATTTTTAATAATATAGAATTAATATTACTATCATAATTAGTTTGTATTAGTTTATTAACCATAGATTTAATATAATTTAATAAAAATTTTACTTTATATTTAACATTTTTTTTATAAAAACTTTTAACATAATTTATTAATTCTAATGTTAATATTTGAAATGTTTCATATACTGTTGTAATTGATGTTTTTTCAGGTTTTTTAAATAATTCATAAATATCTACCTTTTGAATATTATGCTTACTCATATATATATATATATATATATATATATATTTTTATTTTAATCTTTTAAATTATATATATATATGTATATTTTTTATTTATGTATAATTTGTATATATTTTTTATTTTATTATATTTATAGTATACTGAAAAAATTTTTCCATCATAATTATTATTTGTATCTAATTTATATATTTCTTCCCATAAATCTGCTTACCATTTGTCAATCTGTTCGGTACCAAATTCCAAATTATTATATTGCCAATCCATTCTATGGAACCATTTAGCTGATTTATTATTAATATTATCTAAATTTAAATTTTTACAATCATTATGTGAACAATTAAATACCATTAAACTTGACCAATTTTTTTTTTGGATACTATTCTTGTAATTGTCCATTCATTTTATATTTTAACTTACATTCTTTATATTTATATTGAACACAAGAAATAGCTTTTTCTTTATTAATATATATATATATATATATATATTAATATTTGTAAAATATCACAATTCCATAAAAAGTCCGAATCACAAAAAATAGTATAATCTTCATATTTATTTATATAAGGAACTAAAAATCTAGTATATGTAAAATCGGTTGAACCATTATTGTCTTTTCTATTAAAAATCTTTTTTTTTCTTCTAAATCTTTTTTTATTAAGGGTATAATATTAACTTTATTATTATATTTAAGAATGCTTTTTTTACAAACTTTATAAGCTAATTTATGACCATAATTACTAGAATCAAAACCAATATATATATATATATATATATCATAAATAAATATATTATTTTTTAATATTTAAATAAATAAAATAAATATATTATTCTTTAACTGTCTTTTCTACCAATGTGGCTAATTGAGATACTGTTGATTTAGACAACTGTTATTCGATACTTTTTTTAATTGAATTTAGTAAATTATTAATGTTATCTAGTAAATGTCCAAAATCATAATCATATTCATTATTAACTAGTTCATCTATGAACTTGTCTATATATCGTTACTTCTTCAAGTGATGTATTGAATATACTATCACCAATATATATTATTCTTATATCCTGTTCTCGATAATTCACATAATATATTGTAAAATATTAATTATGGTCATAACATTATAAATGATTATCTAAATTTTCACTAATTAATGTATAAATAGTATATCTTTTTCACAAATGTAGATTATTAAGTTTTATATACATTAATTAAGTTAAAGTTACATCCACGTTTTTTAATTTTTCAAATTCAAGTTGTCGAGTGTTCTTTCTTTCTTTATTTAAATTGGTGTGTTCTATTAGTCTTAAATGTAAATACGGAACACTTCTTCCATCTGTATGTAAATATAAATGTTTTTTATTATCTATAAACTCTTTTTTTATTATAGTATATAAATGTTTCCATAATTTTTCTTTTATGATATTATCTGAATTTTTTATAAATAATTTAAGGTGAATATAATCATTTTTATAATCATTTTTATTACTAGGACAAGGTATTATCAGTAAATTATTGTTGTCAATGCTTTTAAACTCAATAAATTTAATATCTCCAATACACTTTTCTAAAATCTTATTTCCAAAACAATCTTGTGTATTACTAAAATTTTTTGAACACGTATTAGTAAAATTATTTCTTACTAATTTAAATGTAAATTTTTTGTTTAATTCATCTCCCTTAGAAAAATCAATACTATCACATTCCCACATATAGCCATCTTTTTCATCACCATTTGTAGGAAATATATTAGGACATCGTCCAATTTTCCACATATTTAAAATTTCTTTCCAAGTTTTATCTAATTCATACCATATATTTGATATTAATTTAATTGTATTCGATTGTGTAACCTCATCATGATATTTAGAGGATCGACATACAGTAATATCTTTTTTTTTTTCATCCTTATCATCATCGTATCTAAAACATGACAAACCTTTAAATTGTATATCTGTAACCTTGTTATACTTATTATTATTACCTAAATCTATATGTTTACCTTTGGGGTTGACACCTCCATCTAATTTTTTAAATTCTATGTATTTATTTTTATATTTTAAATATTTATTATAGAATATTTTATCCGACATTATATATATATATAATAAAATAAAAATTTGAAATATAAATTTATTATTTAAGAACTTAATATTTATTATTAAAGAATGGATATATTTCATATTAAATCTGATGCTATAAAATTTATTAATAAATGTAGTAATAAAAATATACATTTATTTCAAGAAGATATTAATAAAGAAGGTAGTAAAAGATTTATAGTATCAAGTTATGATAAAATATTTAACTATATGATGATGAATAATAATAATTTATATGAGTCATGGTTGGAAAATTCTAAATTACATTTTGGATTAGATTTAGATATAAAGGAGAATAAAGAAGATTATAAAAAAGATGTATTAAATATAATAAAAAATATAATTAAGGTAGCAAAAGAAAATTATAATACAGATATAAAAGCAAATACAATTTATTTAAGTAAAGTTGATGATGAAAAAGATAAAGTATCTATTCATATTAATTGTAAAGGTTTAGTATTTGAAAATTATAAAGCTTGTAATCAGTTTTATGATAAATTAGAAAAAAATCCATCAATAGATGATTCTATATATCGTTTAACATGCTTAAGAATGTGTTATAATCAAAAATTTGGAAAAAAAAATTTTTTAAAACCATTTAGAATTAATATAGATAGAAGTAAAACGGCCACAATACCTGATATTATTAATAATAATATTAATAATAATACAAATATAAAAACAAATATGAATATAAATAAAAAATATTGGTTAAATACTTTACTAACTAATATAGATAAAAAATTAAATGTAATAAAATATGTTAAAGAAAAAACAGTAGAAAAAGTAGAAAAAGTAGAAGTAAATCAAAATATAGAATTAGAAGCACTTTTATTTAAATTACCAAATGAATATTGTAATGATTATAATAAATGGATTAAAGTAGCAATGGTTTGTTATAGTGAAAATAATTATATTGTATTTGATAAATGGAGCAAACAGAGTAAAAAATATAATAAAGAAAAAAATGAAGAAATATGGGAAAAGTTAAAAGATTATATAGGAAAAAAAGTTACAATTGGATCATTAATATACTGGTTAAAAGAAAATAATGTAACAAATCCATTTTCTATTAGTGTAGAAGAAACCATTAATAAATATCCAAAAACTAATATTATAATTTCAGAAAATTATAAAATTAAAAGAATAAACAACGAAAAATTAGATGTAGATAGTATTAAATATGGAATGAATAAAAAACTATTTGCTATACAAAGTGAAAAAGGAACAGGAAAAACAACTAGTTTAATAAAATATTTATTTGAAAGTGGTAGAAAAGAACCTGAATCTGTATTATTTATATCATCGAGAAGAACATTCGGTATAAAATTATTAAGTGATTTAAGTAAATATGGTTTTAAATTATATTCTGATATAGAAGAGCATTATATAAATGAAAATAGAGTGATTGTTCAATTAGATTCTTTAATGAGAGTATCAAAAAATGAATATGATTTAATAATTATAGATGAATGTGAATCTTTGGCAAGATATATGACAGGAAAGCATTTTAATAAAAATAGCAATTCTAGTTTAATTTTATGTGATTTAGAATATAGAATTGGAAAATCTAAAAATACTATTATAATGGATGCTGACTTATCCGATAGATGTATTCACTATTATAAAAATATTATAAATTCATATGATGGTATAGATATAGATAAAGATTTGAGGGTATTAATAAATGAAAATAAACCATATGAAAAATATAAAATGAAGTATTTAAAATTTGATAATTGGGCAAAATTAATATTAAACAAGGTAAAAGAAGATAAAAAATTAATTATTCCAATGGCATCAAATAATAAGGCAAAAGATTTACAAATATTATTAAAAAATAAATTTCCAATGAAAAATATATTATTAATTCATAAAGAAACAAGTGATGAAGATAAATTACAAAGATTATTAAATGTAAATACAGATTGGGTTAACTTTGATATAGTAATTTATACTCCTACGGTTTGTATGGGAGTATCATTTGATATACCTAATTATTTTGATTATATATTTTGTTATGGTTGTCATAATTCTCTCGGAGCACAGGAGTTTTGTCAGATGCTACATCGTGTAAGACAACCAAAAAATAAAACTATATATATTTCAATAGATATGTATAAATATTTTGATATTACAGAAGATTTAATAGATTATAAAATAGTAGAAGAAATGATTTGTAGTGATTATTATTTAACAAAATATGATATACATAATAATTTAATACCTAAAAAATTTGGTAGAGATAGATTAATTGAATATAAATATAAAACAGAACCAATATATGACTTGTATGTAAGAAATTGTAAAGAAAGAATAGAAAATGAAAATAATTTTTCAGCAAGTTTCTTTGGTTATGTAAAAAATAAAGGATATAAATTAAGTTATATTGAAAATGTAGATAATGATTTTGATGTAAAATCAGAATTGAAAAGAATTGCAAAAAATAGAAAAGAAGAAGATATAAATATACTAACTTCAAAATTAATGGATGCTAATATGTTAAGTAAAAAAGAATATGATGAAAAGATTAAAAGAAAAGATGAATATATGGATGAAGAAACTTTATATGAAATTAAAAAATTTAATTTAAAAGATTGTTATAATATAGATAATCCAGAACATATAGATAAAGAATTTATAGAAACATATTATGATAGATCTAAAATGTTAAATTATAATAATTTAAGTAGTATATTAAATATAGAAAGACAAAATACAGATAGAAAAATTAAAATAATGAAAGTAAATGAAGAACATAATATTGAATTATTAAATGTATATGAAGAATTTAAACATAAAAATATGTATTTATTTCATTATTATCCTAATATCTTATTCAAGTATTTAGGAATAAATATAAATGAATTAGAAAATAAAACTATTAATAAAGATTATATTAAAGAGAGATTAGAATTTGAAATAGAAGGATTATCATTAAAAAAATTTATAGAAAAAGAATTTAATTCTTTATGTTTTAAATTTAATTTACGTAGAAAAAAATTAAATTTAAATAATGAATGTAAAGTAATAGAATTTATTAATAAAATATTAATTAAACAATATGGAATAAAATTTAAAAAAAGTAAAGATGAATATAAACTAACAAGTGATGGAACTTGGGATAATCTTCCAAGAGATGAAAAAATTATAGTAAAAAAATTAAAAGAAAGAATTAATTTAGAAGAAGACGAAGATAATTCTTTAGAATTATTAGATGATTTTGTTGATTCTGATGAAGAATAAAATATAAATATATATAAATCATTTATTTTATCATTATTATTATCATTATTATTATTATTATTATTATTATTATCATTAAACTCAATATCATTAGTATATATAGAATAGAATATTTTCACATCTAGGCTCATTATCATAGTATATATAATATGGTTTATTATTTTTATCCGAATATTTATTTATAATATCCTATATTTTTTTTTCCATAGAGTAATTTCTTTATTATTCTATATAAAGTCTTTAGGAATAGCTATCATATATTTTTCTATTTTAGATTCACTGTTTACTTTATTCTCATATTTTATATAATTTCTATAATATTCATTATATTCATCATTATATACACCATATTTAGATCTTTTATATACACCTATTATATATTTTTTTTATTTCTCATTATACTAAATTTATTTATGTTAAATATTCGGTATTCATTTTCATCAGGTTTTAGTTCTTTTAAAATATACTCGTCGCCTACTGTTGTTGTATCTGTTGATGATTTCTTACATACTATAATATTTTTTTTTTTATATTTTACATTTGTAATTTTATATGAATTATATGGTAATTCATCATGTCTTTCTTTCACATATCTAGTATAATTCTTTCACATTACCTAATCGTATTGACCCACCTTCATGTAATTTTATCCGACATTATATTATATAATTACTAGATTAATATTTCCATTTTTACTATTATTATTAGTCTATTTAGAATGAACTTCTTTTTTACTATTATTATTATTTATATCGATTAGATCAATCATATAACTGCTCAGCACCTGCTCCTTGACCTACCTCGAGTGGATTATTAACCATTGGATTCACAGGTACATGAAGCACTATATCATGTGATTACATAGTTGACCTAACCCCTAGCCGAAACAGCATCAAATAAATAAATTATTATAAATAAATAAATCATTATAAATAAATATATCATTATAAATAAATATATCATTATAAATAAATATATCATTATAAATAAATAAGTCATGTAATACTTACTAAATTACTACTAACAATATTATATTCTTGAATTTCTAATATACTATTTTTACTATATATTTTAAGTAATTCTTCAATTGGATCTAATACTTGAAAAATTCCATTATTTCTACTTTTATTATAACTTAATCTTTGTCTAACAGAAAATAACATTGAAGTTTTATTAGTTAAATTAGTTAATCTACTTTCACGAAGAATATTTTGTCTCAAATTATTATTTTTTATTTTATCCATTTTATTTCCAATAATTACTGCTGGAATATTTGGATCACAAATATTTCTTATTTTATTAATCCAAATTGATAAATTATGTCTTGTTTTAACTTCATTTACATCATATAAAAGTAATACTCCGTCTGAACAAGACATAAATGCTGATCTTAAATCTCCTTCGTGAAATTCTTGACCTGCTGTATCCCAAATATCTAATATATAATCTCCATTAGTAGTTTTTAACATTAATGTTAGCATATTAAAATTATTAATAGGAGTTGCTTTATATTTTCTATCATGTTTATATTCTTTATTATCTAAACCTACTAAAGATTTAAAAAATGATGTTTTACCAACTCCACCATCACCTGCGATTATTATTTTTAGTCTTTTTGTAGTATTTCTTTTTTTAGTTGAAAATGAAAACATTATTATTATTATTATTATTATTATTAATTTATATTATTATTATTAATTTATATTAATTTATATTAAAATCAATTTTTTTAATACAAATATATATTAATAAGTTTAGATATAATTTTTTTTATTTTATAATTATAAAATATTAATAAATATTTCAAATTATAAAATAATATATATATATATATATATATATATATTATGTCTAAAAATTCAGAATATAAATATTTAAAATATAAACAAAAATATATAGAATTAAAAGAAAATAAAGATGAAGATGAAGATAATAAAAAGATAATTTTAAAAATGTTAAAAGATATTTTAAATAATAATGAAATTGAAGAAGAAAAAATAATTTTAAATATTGATGAAATTTTAGAAGAAAATAAAAATATTGATGAAAATTATGAAATGATTATTGATGAAATTAATAGTAATGAAATAGATGGTAATAATAATTGTATAAAATTATTTTTAAAAGAAAATAATATTATTGAAAAAACAAAAATAGAACTAGAAGAAATAAAGAACAAAATTAATAAAGAACAAATAAAAGAAATAAAAGAAAATAATGAAAAAATAGATGATCATTATGAAAATTTAAGTAATAAAATAGATAATAATAATAATGAAATATATAATATTCTAAATGAACAAAATAATAATGAAAGTAATTTAGAATTTTATAAAAGTAAAAATATTAAATTAATGAAAATAAATGAAGAATTAAAACTTAAATTAAATAGTGATAAATTAAAAAAATATACTCATTTTAATTTAAAAAATTATATAAGTGAAGGATTTAACAATATAATTTCAATATTTGGAAATAAAGATAAAGATACTGAAATAAAAGAATTAAAAAAAGAATTATCTAATATAGAAGATGATTTAAAAGAATTTTTACAAGTTAATCAAGAATATAATGAAAATATTCAATTAATAATTAAAAATAATGAAAAAATAAATGAATTATCAAATATACAAATTAAAAATTTAAATAAACATGTAGAAGTAACTAATGAAAATATAAAATTAAAAAACAAAACTCATAAATTAAAAAAAACAAAAAAACAAAATTTAATTAAACATGAGAAATTAAAAAGAAAATTATAATATTTGGTATATATTAATAATTTAAAAATATAATAATATAATAATTCAATGTGTAATAATGATAGCAATAATGACAAAAACGACAATAAAAGAAAAGGAAAAAAACGTAATTTTACAGATTGTGACAGTTTTGGTAATAATAAAGAATGGGAATATGAAGAAATTAATAAAGAAATTGAAACATTAGATGATTTAATTGAATTAGGTAAAATATATGATTTAAAAAAAAGAAAACGATATAATATTGATTTAAAAAAATTAAATAAATTAGTTAAACCTTTAACAGATTTAAAAAAAATTATAGGCATGGACAAAGTTAAGAAAACAATTGTAGGTCATATAATTTATTATGTTCAAGATTTAGAAGATAATAGTAATAATATGATGCATACAGTAATTCAAGGACCACCAGGTGTTGGTAAAACTATGTTAGGAAGACTAATAGGAGATATATATTTTAATTTAGGTATGTTCAAATCAAATTTTCATAATCATCGGTTAAAAGAATATAGAGATAGATATACATTTCGTATTGCAAGAAGATCAGATTTAATTGGTAGATATTTAGGCGAAACATCAATTAAAACACAAGAATTTATTAATAGCTGTAATGGTGGTGTTATGTTTATTGATGAGGCATATTCATTAGGAAATGCGGAAGGTCGTGATAGTTATTCTAAAGAATGTATTGATACTATAAATCAAAATTTAACAGAAAATAAAGGTAATTTTTTATGTATAATAGCTGGTTATAAAGAAGATTTAGAACATTGTTTTTTTGCTTATAATAGTGGGTTGAAAAGAAGATTTCCGTTTGTATATGAAATTGAAAATTATACATATTTAGAATTAAGTAGAATTTTTTATAAAATGATTTATGAAATTGGATGGTGTATATTAAGTATAGAAGATAATTTTTTTAAAGATAATTATAATTATTTCCCAAATTATGGTGGTGATATGGAAACATTATTTTTTAAATGTAAAATAGAACATAGTAAAAGAATTTTCTGTCTATCAAATGAACATAAAAAAAAATTAACAAAAGAAGATATTAATAATGGTTTTAAAGAGTACAAGTTAAATGTTAAAATAAAAAAAACTGATAATACATCTATTAGTCATTTATATTTATAGTATATAAAGATAAATTAAATTAATATAATTAATGAGTAATTATATTAATGATATGATATTAATTATTAAAGAAGTAAATACGAAATTTGAATATAATGAAATTAAAGAATTATATAATTATGTATACGAAATTTTAACTTTTTTATATCCAGATTTTTGTAAAAAGTTATTTATTGATACAATGAATAAATTATTAAAACCAATTTATGTTATAGATTATGATAGAGAATTAATTCCAGTTAATTTAAATGATATTAAAATTCCAGATAAATTTAAAAAACTTGTAAATCATGTAAATGATATATCAAAATTACCACAACCAGAACAACGTTCACCGGAATGGTTTAAATTAAGAGAAAATATGATAACAGCAAGTTCATCCGGACAAGCATTAGGTAAATGTCCTTATAGAGGATCTAAACCGGAAGATTTAATTTTAGAGAAAGTATTTGGAAAAACGTTTTTAGATAATGAATATGTTCATCATGGAAAAAAATATGAAGAAATTGCTACAAAAATTTATGAATGTATATATAATGTATATATTAAAGAATATGGATTAATTCCTCATATGGATAATATTTCTTTTCTGGGTGCTAGTCCTGATGGTATTGCTACTTATAAAACATTAGATAATAATTTTAGCAATATGATAGGTCGAATGTTAGAAATAAAATGTCCATATAGTAGAAAAATAAAAACTAAGGGTAAAATAGAAGGAGGAATATGTCCTACTTATTATTATTGTCAAGTTCAACAACAGTTAGAATGTTGTAAATTAGAAAAATGTGATTTCTGGCAATGTGAGCTATCTGAATATAATAATAGAAATGATTGGTTTAATGATGATTGTAAAACAACAAGAAATTCAGAAGGAGAAGATGAAGTTAAAGATATTTTAGATACAATTAAAAAAGGGTGTATCATTCAATTACAACCAAAAGAGTTAAATAAATATGATGAATTCAAATCTGTATATATATATCCAAAAAATATAGATATGACGTGTGCCGAATATGACCAATGGGTATTAGAAGAAATCTCCAGTTATCATGAATCAGAATATTATGAAAAATATTATTTTGATAAAATTTTATATTGGAAATTAGTTAAATCACATAATGTTATAATAAATAGAGATAAAGAATGGTTCAAAGAGAATTTTCCAAAATTAAAAGAGCTTTGGGAAAAAGTTAAATATTATAGAAATAATAATAATGAAGCACTTAAATTTAAAAATAAAATTCAAAAAAGTCCTTTTGTTAAAAAAAAAGAAGTTATTAATTTAGTAGATAGTTCTGATTCAGAATCAGATTATGATGATGATGAAAATTAATTATCACTATTATAAATATAAAAATAAAATACTAGAGCAAGGATAATTAATATTACTACTGCTACTCCTACAACAATGGTATTATAATTATCCTTATTTTTGGTATAATCAGATAACTCTGATAAATATGTATCTAGTGGAGTTGGTGTAGGACATACTTTTTTAGCAACGGCGTTGGTAACTTGAGTAGCACATTCACTATTAAGAGTATAATTTTGCCTAGCGTTGTTAACTTTAGCATCACATTCACTAGTACGAGTATAATCTTTTATAGCAGCGTTAACTCTATTATCACAATCAACATTAAGAGTATAATTTTTTGTAGCAGCGTTAACTCTATTATCACAATCACCATTAAGAGTATAATTTTTTGTAGCAGTGGCAAGTAGATTACTATATTTTGGACATTCTTTTTTAGCAGTGGCAACTCGAGTATCACAAGTTTTGTTAGCATCGTTTTTAAGAACATAATCCTTGTTTTGACATGTTTTGTTAGTATTGGTTTTAAGGTTTTGTGATTGACCAGGTGATGCACCATGTGATTGACCTGGTGATGCACCCTGTGATTGACCTGATGCTGAAACTTCACATTCAGTAGCAGTAGAACATCTCTTCGTTCTATTATTAGAACACACATTGGCGTTACATGTTGCAAAATGTTCAAATAAACTATAATTCATTATATATATATATATATATATATAATATAATAAAATAATATATTATTAATAAAATAAAAATCTATAATATATTATAAGTTCCATAATTATAGAATTTAACCTGATTTTTTATTAGTTTTTTTAATATAATTTTATTTTTTGCTTTTTAATATAATTTTATTTTTTGCTTTATAATATAATTTTATTTTTTACTTTTTAATATAATTTTATTTTTTACTTTTTAATATAATTTTAGTTTTTGCTTTATAATATAATTTTATTTTTTGCTTTATAATATAATTTTATTTTTTGCTTTTTAATATAATTATTTATCTTCACAAAATCATATGACTAAATGTAATATAGATTCTTTTTGAATATTATAATTTACCAATGTACTATCAATGTCTAATTACTTTTACATTTTCAATAGTTTTAGTAGTTTCAATTCTAAATTTAATAGTAGTTATTTTACTTGTTAGTGTTTTTTATAAAAATTTGTATAGTTATTTTATATATTATAGATATATTTTATATATTTTTATATTCAAATTATTTTAAACAAATTAAAATAATTTTCTATATGTATATATATATATATATATAAAATGTCAGATAAAGAAAATAATTTTACACATCATTATACTGTAGAAGAATTAATAGTAGACGACCCAAAAGGGGGTTTAACAATTAAATCATTTGTTAGAAAAGGTGATATAAAAAAAAAGGTAACAATTAAAGAATCAGGTGATAATAAATTTAATGTTAGAACTAATGAAAATAATAAAGTAGTTGATGTGGAATTAAATATGACAAAATTAAAAGAATATTTAGATAAAAATAAAAATACCGCATTTGCTTTAAATTATATAAATAAAGACATGGTATCATTTAGAAAAGGAAAAGGGAAAGCAGTTAAAACAAGAACTAGAAAACAAAGTACTAAAAAACAAGTAAAAAAAACAAGTAAAAGAAAAACAAGTAAAAAAAAAGCAAGTAAGCCAAAAGTAAGTAAAAAAAAAACAAGTAAAAGAAAATCAAGTAAAAAATAATTAAAAATAAAATAATTAAAAATAAAAATTGAATTTTATTATCATTTATATCATAATTTGTATTATCATTTATAATT
>Ga0206682_10002073_pt1 | contig 18764 bp, 19 predicted proteins | sample M240m12015metaG_FD_155444 | JGI IMG/M metagenome (GOLD analysis project Ga0206682, IMG submission 155444) | Ammonia-oxidizing marine archaeal communities from Monterey Bay, California, United States - M2 40m 12015 | ecosystem: Environmental > Aquatic > Marine > Intertidal zone | place: USA...
GAAAGCGGTCCCGATTAATGGTCCAATCTACTGACATCGTGATGTTTATTTTGTTTTTAAGTGGAAAATGGTGCCCCCACACGGAGACCAACTTTTAGTCATATCAATTACCTACATGTTTAAAAGTAATTTATTTACAGCACTCTGTGTAATTATTGGTTAGCATGAGTTTCCTTTAGTGTTGATGAATTATCACCATAAGTGTAACGTCAGGTGTAACTCTTGGAGGGAAAATTGCTCAATACTGATATTCAGGTTCGGAAGTGGAAAGCTCAGAAAGGAGGTGACCGTACTTCCTGCGGACATAGCTTGTACTTGCGCGGCTGGGATGATGGAACTAAGGTTTTAGAGTTCCGAACAAAGTCTGGCTGGGTGACACTTGGATCATATCCAAGCCTATCACTTGCCGAGGCGAGAGCAATGGTCCCCGTTTGCAAACAATTGCTAAAAGATAACGTCGCTACGACGGAGGGCTTGAAAGCTTTGGTTACCCGCGTGCACACCGCACATGACTTAAGCCTGCTGGCAGCTCGCAATGTCAACGACGACAAAGTATCCAAAATGCAAACCTTTGATAAAGCTTATCGCGATTGGTATCAACGACAGCTCAGGTCGGGAATATGGACCCACCGCGCATCAATTAGCCGTCCTCTAACATTCTACGAAACCTATGCTGAAAAACATATTGGCGGCCTGCGATTAGACGAGATCAGACGGTCAACAATTAAGGCATTTATGCAGCCTTTATTTATGTCCAACCCTGCCCTCGCATCCAAGCTACTAGGATACATCAACAAAGTATTTGAGGAGGCTATGGATAATGAGCTTATTGACGCGAACCCAACACCCCAGAAGTTTGCAAAACCCAACCGCGAGCCATCACACGCACCATCACTTCAATTCGAACAATTGCCCGAGTTATGGTCTTGGATAAAGCTTCAAGAATTTAGTGACACAATGAAGGCGGCAATGCGGCTAACTATAGTGACGGCCCACCGTGCAGCGGTTATTTCGAACATGAAGAAAACACACTATGATCAGGAAAGCGGTGTGTGGGCTATTCCGAGGAAACCTAAGGGGAGTACCGAAGTTGGGTTAATGAAGAGCCGCCGTGCTTTTGATGCAAGGTTACCAATTGGTTTGCGCCATGAATTGGAACGTTTGATTACAGCTTCTCAAGATTGCGACTATGTGTTTTCTATTGATGGCAAACGGCCCATTAACGCTGAAAGCCTCAGACGTAATTTCAAACGTTTCGGTCCCATAACAACTCACGGTTTTCGTAATACGTTCAAAACGTGGTGCCTGCACAATGATGTAGATGATTTTTTGGCAGATCGATATTGTGATCATGCCTTCAAGGGGCTGGATAAAAACTATCGCCGCGATGATTTGTTTGAACAAAGGGCTGAATTAGCTAAACGCTATTTCGACTTCATAAGAGGCGCATCATGAATGAACCATACGATGAAGACTACGATGCCGATCTTGAAGAATGTTTAGATTGGCAGGCTCATTACCTTGAAAGCGGAAGGCGACGCGACGTTCTTATCAAATGGCTCACGGCGAGACCAATGGACGCCTCGATAGTTGCAGCAGACATTGTTCAATTTTTACAAAGCCGCCGAGAACGGCTCAATAAAGAACCACTTCGGGAGCTGATGAAAGAAGATATATACGCCATGTTCACTACTGGCGAATGCCTTGGATTTGGTAAGATTGAGGGCTGGGACTGCTTCTCATCAAAGAAGAAAATTAATGAGATTGTCAGATTTTTTCCACAGTTCAAAGGGAATGAGTCTGGTCTTGAAAACATCATCAGCGAACAGAAAAAAATACACAATCAAGAGTAAAGTCCTCACGGACTGCGCCGGAGTTGTGAGGGAATATGTTTAGCCTTTTGTGAAATTGTGTGAATATTGGGACGGGTCAGTAACCAACGGTTAAAGGAGTATAACCGATGAACTCACCCAAATGGATAACTGCTCGACAGGTGGCGGCTCGCTACGGCGTGAACGACAAGTGGGCTTGGCATCAAATGAGGCGAGATCCTCACTTCCCGAAAGGGGTTCGATTTTCCAACAAGATGACGCGTTGGAATACGGCCGACCTCGACACTTATGATGCAACGTTGTCAGCCCGATGAAACATCCACAGATCATAACAATCATCGACACACACCCCCTATTTCAAAACAATGGGGGTACTCACGCCAGCACCCCATCACGCAGAGAGCGAGACGAAACCTACTGGGGCGTCATCGTCGCCCTGAGTGATCGCTACCGTGTCATCATTGATGAGCAAGGCTATCAATTCATCCTACAAAAGCATTACGCTGAGAACTTACATGCCGGCGTTTGGCGCAGCATCAGCTATGTCGTGTCGCGAAACAAGCTAATCGAACTCAGTGCAAGGCTAGGACTGCTCTCAGAGCCATCCAAGCGGGCTGTACTGGAGCGATTGCCGTCGAGCGCAACTGACCTCCGCAAATAGTTAACCCACGGCGCTATGACCGTGGGCTTGGATGGCGTGTAGCTTTGCAGGTTACAAGTTCAGTATACCAGATTGGTCAGTGCGCCGCAATGTTGAGGCACTTAATATGCAAGACAATGCCCCCCGCGGAGAGCAAAATAGCTCCGCATATATCTCAGTTTTGAGAAATCACCGATGGATGGGCAAACGTTTCTTTTTGGACGATGACGGCCAGCTACAAAAACAGGCAAATGGCTTGTTTAGTAAAGGCTACGTCACAGTCCAAAATGCGAGCTGCGCTCAAGAACTCGCAACGCTGGCGCAAAGCCTTACACCGCAAGACGCGTTTTGCCTTGGCCAACCCAGAGACGCCAATATTTTCAGTGCTGCACCAGTTGCAACACGACAGACACAGCAGGCATTGGCCAACAGGTCGGTACCAATTCTCTCCCGCACCAAAGACGACTTTAGTTTTGCGGAGGGTGAGGGTTGGCTACTACTGGATTATGACACAAAAGGCCTTTCAGAAGCCATTTTATCCAGAATAGAACGCCTTGGTGGCATCTTGAATGCCCTGCGCTATGTGTGGCCAGAGCTGGATAACGGTGACTTTGTGGTACGGCCCTCTTCATCTGCGGGTGTGCATATCGTTGGTGACCCAGCACCTAATGTCAGCGGCTTTCACATGTTTGTTCGCTTGAAGCGAGCCTTTGACATCCCGCACGCCCTCAAAGCACTCCACAGCCGCTGCTGGCTACACGGTCTTGGATACCACATGATCAGCAAGTCAGGACAATTGCTGGATCGCTCTATCGTAGACATTACTGTCGGTAGCCCTGAGCGTTTAATATTCACAGCGCCACCACTATTAGGCGAGGGCATTGTACGTGAAACTCAGTATGGAGCAGTTCAACAAGGCGTGGCTTTGGCATGTCCTACAGTTACGTTTGGATCTCAATGGAGCCGCTCACGAGATATAGATCGGCAGAAGTCTCAACCTGATGCTGCAAAACAGCGTTCGGTATATCTACGCAAATCGATTGAGGACCGGCAAGCAAGTCATGGCGGGTCCTACGCCGCCGCGGAGGCGATAGTCTTAAACCGCATTGAAGGACGGCAGCTGCTTGATGACGATGTTTTGCACCTCCCCTCCGGGGCGACGATCAGCGTTGGTGATATTCTTGATCAGATAAAACTCGGTGAACGCATTAGCTGTGCTGATCCTATCGAGGGCCGAGAATACAATCCCACAGCAGCCGCTGTCTTGTGGGAGCCACCACATAAGCTTCCCGCTCTGATCAGCCACGCACACGGCGAACTTACGCGGTATAGTTTTGCGCGCTTTTCTTCAACCAAGGCTAAGTCTGTGGAGGCGGCATTATGAAAGATAAGGCTAATGTTAAAACACTATCGGATTTAGACCTCGCCATCATGCTGGAAGATCAGTTTGGAACAGAAAACCTTATCAAGGCGCCATCTGGAATTTGGCACTTTACCGGACTGATTTGGCGCCTGCTCTCCGATGACGAACTAAAAGCCGCGGCGACCATTTTGCTCGCCGAAAGAGTAGACAGTGTCATGCGGAGCCGTCTTTCGGGAATGCTTGAGGTGTTTAAAACATATAACTGGATATCGAATGCCGAATTTGAACTGGGCGACCCGAGCATTGTCGTTATGGAGGATGGATATCGAGCTTATAGGGCTGGGGCTTGGAACAAAATTGATGCGGATCGTGAGCTGCGGCGCAGGATATGTCTTCCAGCGTCCTACACTGAAGCGCGGCCTGAGCAGTTCGACAAGTTTCTACGTGACATACTGTGCGACGCGGATGGCAGGCCTCTTACTGACCGCGAGGCGCTCACAGAGTTGATATGGGAAATGCTGGGGTACTGTCTGGCAACTCATGCCCGCTATGAGCGCTGCTTTATACTCTGCGGTCCCGGCGCAAATGGCAAAAGCGTTCTTGGCGCCATCGCGAAGGCAATGGTTGGCCGGGCAAATACTGCCTCAGTGCAGCCATCTCAGATGAACAGTGTATTCCAACGCTCAAACCTTGAGGGCAAGCTGCTCAATCTCGTCACCGAGCTTAATCAGAAAGAGGAGCTGCAGGACGGGTTGCTCAAAGCCATTGTATCTGGCGAAATGATGTCAGTGGAGCGTAAATATCACGATGTGCGTGAGATCGAACCGTTTGCCAAACACATCATCCTGACAAACCACCTGCCGCGTATAAGCGACTATTCCGATGGTCTGTTCCGCCGCGTGAGCATTATTCCATTGCAACGGCAGTTCCTTGGAAATGCAGCAGACCCCCTCCTAATCACAAAATTGACGTGGGAGCTGGATGCAATCACATCACGCGCGCTCGACGCGCTCGGGCGGCTCATTGATAGGCACGGCAACTTCACCGAGCCTCCAATCTGTACTGCCGCAAAAGATACATGGCGTTCAGACAACAATCACATCATGCAGTATCTTGCAGAGCGCGTGTATGAAGCCCCCAGTGCCAGCTTATCCGTGCAGGCTATGTACGACGATTATCGCAACTGGTTTGCCTCCACTGGTCTGCGCGGTCAGCTGGGCCGCAAACAGTTTGCTAACCGCGTTGAGGCTGCTGACATCGCAAAATCATCACGGCGCAGTCAGGGCTACTTCTTCATGAATGTGAACCTGCGATGAGTGCGCCGGATGTACAAAGTGTACTTTGTGTAGGTTCTTTTGAAACCTCAAATAATAGAGATATTGGTCATAATTTATCTCCTAGTTTTTCTAGAAAGTACACAAAGTACGCAAACTACACTCCTTGGCCTACGCCATGCGAAGTGGCAGTTGAAATGCAGACAATGGCCAGTTGCGAGCATTTAGCAGCGGCAACTCAAGGCTGGGCAGCATTTGACTGGGCTGAGCATTGCCTTAAACAGGAACGCCGCATAGGCGAGGGCGATGTATGCGCGCGTTATATTTGGCGACAGTGGCAAATAGGGTAATGCCAGCACCAACACCACGTTCGTACAGAAGATCTTCCACGTTACGGAGTGAGAGCGGAAAACGAACGTACAGCATCACAGCCAAGCGGATGATCTCAGGGCTCGTTTTAAAGTACCTGAATGGGGAGTGTTTTGTCATACGGAGAAGCTACGAAACAGCCCGCTCCGTCTCAAGCTCGTTTTGTCTGACAGTGCCGGACAAGTACTATGGTCATCCCACGCGAATTTTGAAGTCTTGTTTTGCTGTTCAGCGTTCAGTTCACCTTTTTTGTTGAGGCACTTTGCCTGCAATAGTCTCTACTTTGACAAGGCAAGAATGCGCCACGGGACCCTGGGCCAGTCTTGATGTGCCTTTGTCACGGGTCAGCACGTTCGGGTTGCCACGGCGGCAGAGGTCGCCGTCAGAATAGAGCCATGCGCCGGTCGCAATCTGGATAACGCCGGGTCGGATCATGTCGCTGATCCGCAGTTCAGCAAGGCATGCGCCGCGGGCGTTGTGAATTTTGACAATCTGACCTTCGATCAGCCCGCGCACCGCAGCGTCTCTCGGGTGCATCGTCATCGGTTCAACGCCCTTTGGCCGGTCAGCCTGGCTGACCGCGCCGTGATCTAACTGGCTGTGCAGCTTGTTGCGGGGCTGGTTGGATATCATGTGCAGGTCATCTGGGGCTGCGCGGCCCAGCCATTCGGTCGGTTCCATCCACGCGGGGTGGCCGGGACAATCGTCATAGCCGAAGTCTGCGATGGTCTGCGAAAAGATTTCGATCCTGCCCGACGGTGTGGCGAGCGGGTTGGCCTCTGGGTCGGTGCGAAAAGCGTGCAGCATGACAGTGGGCTTGTCCGGCACCGGTACCTTGACCCAGCCGTCGCGCTGCAAGCTCTCCCAACCGGGCAGCTCAACACGTTGTCCTGCGGCCTGTTGGCGCGAAACCTCCCAGATCCAGCGTTGCCAATCCTGCGGGCTGCGCCCTTCGGTAAACGCCTCTTCTACCCCCATTTCAGCGGCAATGCCACGTAAGATTTCGTGATCATCACGCGCCTGTCCCACGGGTTCGATGGCGCGGTCCATCACCACTTGATAGGGGTCTTTGGGCGTCAGTGCGATGTCGCTGCGCTCCAGTGGCGTGGTGCAGGGCAGCACTATATCGGCATGTTTGGCCAGTGCGTTCCAGCACCATTCATTGGCGATGATGGTCTCGGGCTTGGCCCAGGCCCGCCGCATACGGTTCAGATCCTGATGGTGGTGGAAGGGGTTGCCACCGGCCCACCAGACGAGCCGGATGTCGGGATACTCGTAAGACGCGCCGTCATAGTCGAATTTCCCGCCCGGGGTCTCCAGCATGTCTGTCACGCGCGCCACGGGGATGAAATCCGGCACAGGATTATGGCCTTGCGGAAAGGACGCATAGTTAATTGGCGTGCGGTTCAATCCGGTGTTGTTCATCGCCGAATAGCCGAACCCAAGGCCCGTCCCCGGCAGGCCGATCTGCCCCAGCATCGCCGCAAGTGCGATGGCCGCCCAAAACGGTTGTTCGCCGTGATCCTGACGTGTCAAAGCCCAAGCGGTTGAGATCATTGTCCGGCTGCGCGCCATGCGACGGGCCAAATCACGGATGGTGTCGGCAGGTAGTTCGCAGATAACTGCGGCCCATTCAGGTGATTTGGGAATGCCATCCGTTTTGCCCAACAGATAGTCAGAAAAACGCGCAAAACCGACGGTATAGTTGTCAAGGAACGCTTGATCGTGCAGTTCTTCGGTGAGCAACACATGGGCCAGCGACAGCATCAGCGCCACGTCCGTATTGGGCCGGATGGGTAGCCAATCTCCATCCATTTGGGTAAGCAGGTCCGAGCACAGTGGCGAGATATTTACGAAGTCAACACCTGCCTCATGCGCGGCCAGAAGCCCGTCTTTTTGTACATGTGCGCCTGTGCCGCCTTGGCTGATCTGCCCATTCTTCAAAGGCACGCCGCCAAAGGCCACGAAGAGCTCGCAATCTGATGCAATACTTTCCCAGCTTGTGGTTGTATCCAAATGCCCGCGGAAGGTGCCGAGGACATGAGGTACGAGCACCTCTGCCGCAGCGAAGGAATACGTGTTTTTGGAACCGGTATATCCACCGATACAGTTCAGAAACCGTTTGAGTTGGCTTTGCGCGTGATGAAACCGCCCAGCACTTGCCCAGCCGTAAGACCCGGCATAAATCGCGCGGTTGCTATGGGTAGAGCGCACGCGGGTAAGCTCTGCAGCGACCAGCCGGTTGGCTTCCTCCCAGGTAACCTCCACGAACGCGTCCGACCCGCGTTTGTCACCCGCCGTGCCCGGGCCACCTTCCAGCCAGCTCTTGCGCACCATCGGGGCCGTGATCCGTGTTGGGCCGTCAAGCACATCCACTATCCCCGGCCCAATTGGCGAGGGATCTGGGTCACGCTCAAACCCACGAAGGTTGGTGACACGACCATTCTCAACATCCACCCGGTAGGTGCCCCAATGCGTGCTTGTGAGCAGATCCCGTTCGGATTTCGTCATTGGATCACCTATGCCGTTAAAGGTGTGAGTTCACCGCGTTCGAACATATCGCGCAAGGCGAATTTCTGGATCTTGCCGGACCCGGTCATCGGAAAGCTTTTGACCTCAATCCAAAGATTTGGCGTTTTTTGTGGAGACAATTCGGATCGGCAATGAGATTTCAGTTCCGCCGCGCTCAAAGTTGCATCGCCCGATGGCCGGAGGAAACACGCAATTAACTCGCCCCACTTCTCGTCGGCGATACCGACCACAGCGACTTCTTGAATCTCTGGATGCGTTAGCATCGCATTCTCGATTTCCGCCGGGAAGTGGTTCTCTCCGCCACGAATAATCATCTCTTTGACCCGACCGGTGATCTTTAGATAACCTCGATCGTCCATTGTGCCCAAATCACCCGTATGAAGCCAACCATCTGCGTCAATCGTCTCGGACGTGGCTTTCGGGTTGTCGTGATATTCAAGCATAGTGCATGGACCTCGCGCGCAGATTTCACCTGGCTCGTTCAGGTCAGCGCAGGAATTGTCGCTCAAACGTCGGATGGACACGTCTGTTTGCGGGATCGGCTGGCCAATCGTCTTGCAGATATCATCAATGCTGTCGTTCAAGTGGTGCTGGGTGATAACCGGGCAGTGCTCCGTTTGGCCATAGAGGGTCGAAAATCCGCAGCCAAACGCGTTCTTCACCCGTCGTACCAAATCCGCAGCAACATTTGCTCCGCCGCAGCTGATCACGCGCAGCGCAGTTGTATCACGTGGGTTAAGTTCCTGTTCCTCAAGGAGGGCGACCACCATTGTCGGAACGCCCAGAATGACATCGGCCTTTTCGCTTTCAAGTAGATCGACGATGCGCGGCGCGTCAAACAAACTGACAAGTACCATATGCGCGCCTACCTGCATCGCTCCCAGTGTAACCATCCCACAGCCGGATGTGTGAAACATCTGCATAATGTTGATCCAGATGCTCTGTTCCGTGACGCCGCAGCGATCTGCATAAAAGCGCGCGTTGTTCAACAGCCCCCTATGGGATAACAGCGCGGCCTTTGGAAACCCGGTCGTTCCTGACGTGTATTGAATTTGTGCCGGATCGGAGGTCGACACTTCTGGAAGACGTGCCTCGTTTGAGCCTCGTGCGAACAAAACGTCGTGATCATCAAGATCAGTTACTTCCCGCAGGGTCGTATTGCCGTCGCTGGCAAGCGTGGCGATCTGTGTCATAGGGTTGCCCCTGAATTCCTGAACATGGAACAGGCCAACAGCGCCAGACTGCTCGAGTACATACCGAAGTTCTTTGGCTTGCAGCGATGGGTTGGCCGTTACAACCACCAGACCGGCAAGCGCACAGGCATATTCCATCAAAACCCATTCAGGGCTGTTTGGAGACCAGACCACAATCTTTTCGCCCTTGGTAAAACGCGAACTCAAAGCAAGCGCTAGTCGTTCGCAATCATCCCAAAGCGCGCCGTATGTCCAGGAGCGTCCCCGAGACCCATCTTGACGGATCTCAGTCAGTGCCGGCCTGTAGATGTTGCTTGCTGTGACCTCTCTTAGGCCTTCGCCAATAGGCACATCGATTGCATCCATGTCTGACTGAGCTGGGAAATACGCTTTTTCGAGGTGTAAGTTGTACATTTGTGGCTCTGATTATTCATTGTTCTCATAAAATATCAGAGGCAACGTGCCGCGAATTCTCAAATATCAAAAATCTATGTATTGATAATTAATTTGTATCAACGACGTTGGCTAACGACTTGCGCACAGCGTCGACAAACGGGGCTACAATTGGGTTCGCGCTGTCGCTGCGCCAGATCAGTGAGGTCGTGATAACATCGCCAACATCGCTGATCGGAATAGCCCGCAAACCAAAGCGCGCGGCGTTCATGATGCAATTGGGATAGATTAGAACCCCCATGCCGCCCAGAACGAGGGACAGCATCTCGTCGCGCAAGTAAGCCCGCTGAGAAATCTCGAGCGAGAAGCCACGGGCAATACAATGCTCGTTTACCATATCCGTATACCGCTCCCATCTGGCGTCGCCCGCAATGATGGGTTCGCCCTTGAGCTCCTCCAGCTCCAGCGTGGCCCTCTTGGCCAACCGATGCGCTCTGGGCACAACAGCGGCAAGTCCTTCAACACTGAAAACCAATCGCCGGAAATCAGGCGGAATAGGCGTGTCCATGTCAAAAATAAACCCGATATCTATCTGGCCTTTCTGCATTTTTTCAATCTGTTCAAGCGTGCGGGCGAAACCTATGTCAATCTGTATCTTCGGGTTTTTCGACCGAAAATTTTCCAGCACATCGGGCAATCCACCCAGGATCGCAAAATCCACGTAATTTAGTCGTAGCCTGCCGCCTTTGCCGTCTGCCGCATCGCGGGCTTCCAATGTGGCAGTCTCAACCATCTCAAAAATCTGATCGATGCGCGCATAAAGCGCGGTGCCAGCCGCAGTCAGTTCCACAGATCGTGTTGTTCGGAAGAACACCGACGTTCCCAGAACATCCTCCAGCACCTTAACAGAGTTCGACAGCGCTGGCTGGGATGTGTTCAGGACGTCAGCGCTTTTTCGAAAACTGCCTTGCTCAACTACGGTTTTGAAGACGAGGAGTTGGCGAAGTGTTGGTAACATTATTGATATCCTAAAATTATCAAAACATAGAAAACTAATAATGGAAAATATCAGGTTTGCCAACCATGCTCCCATAACCGGTCAGCGAACCGAGAGTCACAACTGGAGCAACGCACCTTGCCAAAAGTTCTTTACGAGAAAGACGGCCGCATCGGCCGGATCACCCTAAACCGTCCAGAGGTGATGAATGCCATCGACGATGACTTGCCCGGCGAGTTGGCTGCGGCGGTGGCGCAAGCGGATGCCGACAGGGACGTGCATGTGATGGTCTTGTCGGGTGCGGGCAAGGCTTTCTGTTCGGGCTATGACCTGGCGCATTACGCCGAAGGCAATGGCCCCAATCAGGTCGTGCAGGAGATGCCTTGGGATCCGATGCAAGACTTCCAGTTCATGTGGGCGAACACGCAGGCCTTCATGTCGCTCTTCCGGGCAATGAAACCGGTGATCTGCAAGGTGCACGGCTTTGCCGTCGCGGGGGGATCAGATATCGCACTGTGTGCCGACCTAACCATCATGGGCGCGACCGCGCAAATCGGTTACATGCCCACCCGTGTTTGGGGCTGCCCGACGACGGCGATGTGGGTGCATCGGTTGGGGCCGGAAAAAGCCAAGCGCATGATGTTTACGGGCGACAAGATCACCGGGATTGAGGCTGCCGAGATGGGGCTGGTGCTGAAATCCGTGCCTGATGACCAACTGGATGATGAGGTCGAGGCACTGGCAACGCGCATGGCCACCGTTCCCATCAATCAACTGGCCATGCAGAAGATGGTGATCAATTCCGCTGTCGAGGAAAAGATCAACCAAACGCAGCGCCTTGCCACCGTGTTCGACGGCATATCCCGCCATTCGCCTGAGGGCATGAATTTCAAAGCCCGCGTGGAGCAAGTCGGCTGGAAGCGGGCGGTGCAGGAACGCGATGAAGGAACCTTCGACTGGACCCGCAACAAGCACTTCGACTGACAAATCCCGCGAATTACTTGGAACCAACCGTTCGCGTTGGCGTGCTAGATTACGACAAAGCGCCGCCGCCAGTGTAAAACAGTAAGAATAAACAGCTTCGTTCCGAACGAAAGGCTGGTTTTTCCGCCGCAAGACAACGTCTTTGCCAATGCATCCGCAGCAATTTGTCCGCTGCAAGCGCGCGCAGCAAGAAAGTCGAATTCACAGGTTGGGCTCAAAGCAGTCCTTCGCTGCACTTTGCATCAAGTTCCGCATTTGCTCCAGCCCTTCCTCCCAAAAAAAATAGCTGTCACGGCCCCCCGCCCAACCTCCCGCGATGGGAAGCCGGACGGGGTGTTTTGTGGGGTTAGTCCAGACCTGTTGCTAGCCGCCATTTACGCACCCCAGTCACAGCAGCACCTCTTGCGGCAACCTGACCTGATTAATGATATCCCGCTTCTGCGCATCAGATATCCCCGCCGAGTAGAGCCCATAGGTCAGCTTATTGGCCGACCGTGCAGAGTGGTGCCCCACGAGGCTTGCGGTGAAGTGCTCAGGGACGCCTGTCTGTTCACACTGGGTGATGAACCACTTGCGAGTGGAGTGGAACACGGTCCCGTGCAGTTCAGGATAGAGGCGGCGCAGGTGAGCGTAGCGCTTGACGACCCTGTCCACGCTGAGGTGAGAGAACAGCCGTCCTGAGGTCGGTAGTGCCATATCCAGCAGGTTTTCCAGGATACCATGCAACGGTACCACCCGCTCTGCTGCCTTAGACTTCAGCAAGCGCACCCGGTTGGGCTGTATGCTGATGAAGCGTCCCAGGTTACCCTTGGCTGTGATGTCCTCCGCCATGAGCCCGCAGATCTCGCCGGAGCGCATACCTGTGAGCAAAGCAAAAAGAAGGGCGCTGTGAAGCTCCCTGTCTTTTGCCTGGAGAAGTATCATGACCTGCGCTTCTGTCAGCATCCCGTGGGGGTGGACATCAGGCCTGTCTTTGACCTTGAGGGCCTGCCAGAGGTTTGCCTCCAGCTCCCCCTCGCCAACGCACCAGTCAAGGAACTGTGACATCTGCTTGAGAATACGTGCCTGGGTCTGGGGCGCCAGCGTGGTACTCTCCTGCTCCTGGGAGAGCCTTGCCAACTCAATCAATCCAGCGTCTTTCCCCTCCCGGTACTTGCGGACGTTGGGAGAGAGCTGGGTGATGTACCCCAGCACCTCCTTTCCATGGTTCAAGGACAAGTCACCAACAGATTGCTTACCCAGATGTGAGGATAACAGCTCAAGCGCAAAGCGCACCGACTTGTAGCTGCCAGGGCGCAGACGCTGTGACACCTCCCCAAGGTAGGCTTGGGTAAGGTCGTCGATCAGCCCATCACCCACAAGACGAGCACGCTGATATCGAGGGCGACCCACAGCCAGTCGAGGACCTTGGGCAGCAGTGGGAGTATCGGTGTGAGGGGTAGCAAGGGCATGGGCCTGAGCCTCCTTGATGATCGTTGTGAAGGTTTGGTTCAGTTCAGCCACACGCAGCTTGGCCTCACGGGCATCCCCTGTCTTGAGGGATTGCTTGAGGGCAGTGCCCAAGAGAGGTTGTAGGGCTTTGGGATAGGTCCTGCGGTAAACCCAAGTGTTGTGGGTCTTGTAGGCGTACTTAATTTGAGGTGACATGGCGTCTCCTTTCTGGGGCAATTGCCCTGGTTTGTGTGATGGGTTGGGTTTTTGTGAGCAGCGCCAAGGAGGGGCAGGGACTAAGCCCTTCCCTGACGTCTGCTCGGGCTTAAGTTGGTCCCGACAAGACCCGCAGAACCAACGCGATGTCTGGTTCTCCGTACTCCCCAGCAAGGGGACCTGTGAGGGCAGTGCCTGTGATGCAATCCTCGAAGACCTCCTCGACCAAGAACTGGTGGGCGGGGATATCGTCAAAGCCGGCAATCAACACAGTACAGCCAGGGGTAATGGTAAGGTCCGTCATCCTAGGCCCCCCGCAGCAGAAGGTCTGGCAGCAGCAGGCCTAGGGTAAGGCCTAGAGGCATTGGGAAGGGGAAGGGCTTGATGAACTCAGGTAATCCCGCCAGGACCACGAGGGCCCCAGCCAGGGCTTGGGGGATGCCAAGAGATATCCCCCAGCGGGTCTTCAGCTGCCACTGCAGGACAAGCCGAAGGACACCCCCTGCAAGAGCAAGGGCTGTGAAGGTCGTAAACATGATAGGTCTCCATGATGATTGTTATCATTATAGAGGCCTAAAAATTCTCAGTTTTGGGAGGAGTTGGGCTGCACCCTCAAGTAGCCAAGTACCTGACTACCCGAGTACCCAGACTAGAATTCCGCCCTAGGCTTTGAGGTCCCCCTTCAATTGTCTATGTTCTGGATGCAGCATGGGGATACCTGCTTATGGGCCCCCTATGTGGACACACTTAATACCTCCCCATATGCCCTGCAGTATTGACATCCCGAGAGGGTAGTGGGGGTCTTGTCGGTGGTGACATCCTATGTTGCCACCCTCCCTCGGGTCTTCTTACGGGTCCCCTATATGAAGAGGGTTAAAGGGTCCCTTAGGGTGTTATTGTTCTTCTCTTATTCCACCACAAACATACCCACCCCCTAGGACCTACCCTAGGGTGACCTCTGGAGTTATCCCTGTGTGCCCTTCAAAGACCTCCTTCATTATCTTTGTTGCTTGTAAGTGATGCTCATCCATCACGATGACAGCATCATGGACAGGCAGAGCAACGATACCTTCCGACCTGAGGGTTTCCAGCACATCGACCAAGATATCGGACTCCTTACGGAACAGCTGCATACCAATCCCTGAGGTCATCTGTGGGTAGATTGCTGGATGCTTTCTCGCCACAGCCTCGAGGATGTCTTTGATGGTGTAACTTGAAGGTATGAGCTTACGGACACCCTTGGGCATCTTTGTGGGTACCTTACTGCTGTTGATGAGAGCTTGAATGACTGTTTTGATGCCCTTGCGATAGTCTGTTGGGATGCCTTCCGCGGACAGGTCATACAGGTCTCCTTCAGGAGGTTTGGTACCTGTCAGTCCATACAGTATTGCAAGGCTCATCTGTCCGTAGTCGAGCTCAACACAACAATCACCCTCGATGAGGATATGCTCCTGACGTTCATCCGAGGACATGGCTTGCCAAAACCCGCCATAGAGCCTTCCACCTTGTCCGAAGTCAGAGTTGTTGAAGATGCGGCGTAGGCGACGGTGTGCTGGGTCCACTTGGGAGAGGTTGCAGGTGATATCTGCAGTGCTGAGCCAGTCATTGATGTCGGTCATCTGCTGACGCAGAGTGAGTGTGGTCTTGTCATCTTCATATTCTTGATACTCAGCGTTGCTGTTGGAATGACGCTTAGGTGCGCGCAGGATTAAGACCTCCTCCTCGGGCGCTTGGCCCATGTCATCCCTCGTGGTGTCAAAGCGTTCTATGCGGGACAGCAGCTTTGGTCCCGCCTTCAGTATGGTCTGCTGACCACCCGCAAATGCTACGTTCAGCTCATCATCAACAATCTTGAAGGTGCTGTGGCCTTTCTCGACAGAGACAAAGCTCATCTCAGGTGCTGACATGACCTTCAGGATGTCTGGAAGGGTTTTGCCCAAGGCTGTCCCTTTGTACCGTGACTTTGACCTCAGGACTTTATTGCTGAGGGGGAGATGTATGCTGTCGTTCTCAGACCCAAGCTCTACAGCACATAGGTCACATAGGATGGCTTCCACTGTACGGTCATAGGTCACTTGGTCAGCGGGTCTTCGGGCTCTCTTGCGGGTCTCGTAATAAGCCTCATACCCACTCATTTGTGTTTGGACTTCTGCGATGAGCGCCAAGAGCTTATCACTTTTTGCACACAAGAACGGGTTAAATGCTCGGGCTTTGTTCATTTATTTAATATCCAGAAAATATCCTTCACCCAAATCATCCCGAAACGCCCTTCATGCACCAAATAGGACAGCGTTCATGGTACGTCCCGGTAAGAGCGTGAAGAGCCCTGTGACGATCAAAGCAAGCACATAGAGCAGTTTCATGATGCGTTTGTGGCGCTTGATGTCGCCTTTGCGAGCAGACCTAACCGCCTCAAAAACCGACCAGATCGTAAATACCGACAAAAAGTGGATTGGGCTGAACGGGCCAATTACTTTGATCGTTTGGATCCAAAAGCTGCTGACACTCACCCACAACATCAACAACACCCAAGAATACCCAAGGTATTTGTGGGAGTTTGTACCCTTGGGTCTTGATAGCTGGATGCCTCCTAAGATCACTGCCAAGAAAGCAGCAAAGGCATGAGTGGGAATTGGATTTTCGGCGGCGTTGAGGATGTTCAGGTCCATGCTTTCTCCAAATGCTCCCGCATGACCTCCAAGGCATAGCCTGAGCCGTAGTTGGCAGCGACTGTGTTGGTGCTGTGCCCAAGGATGGCCAGGGAGATGGCCTCAGGACAGCCAGTGTTTCTCAGCTTGTCTTTCATGCGGTGCCGCAGGGAGTGCATTGTCAGCTTCTTGTCTGTGATGACTGAGCGTAGGCGCTTCATTAGCATGGCTGAGCAACTGTCGGCGCCTCGGTCCTTTGCATAGTTTGGAAACAGGGGTGCCTCTGGGTCTTTACCTTGAGCCAGCTTTGCCAGGGCTGCTGCAGCAGTATGCGAGAGTGGCACAGAGCGCTGCGAGTTGTTGGTTTTTAGGCTTCTCCAAGGGGTGGCTGTCAGATGGAGGCACTGTTGCCCTAGGTCACAGTCTTTGACCCTCATGCCTGATACCTCCGAGACCCTCGTACCAGTATCTCTCAGGGTGACATACAGAGCCCAAGCGGCATCATCATTCGAGTAGGCTGTCTCAAGGGTGACCACCTGTTCATCACTCAGGGGCAGCCTGTCGTGCTTGGTGGCACCAGCGCCCTTTATTTTGAGGTTGGTGAAGACATTGGGAATGGTCAGGGAGTGTTCCACAATCACATGGTTGATGGCTGTCCGCACAACACCGAGCATTCTCACTGCGCTGTTGGCTGAGACCCTACTCAGCAGGTGGTCCCGCAGGTCATTGGCATCCTGTCTCGTGATGTCTGTCAAGGGAGTATACTTCAGCTTTTGCTTGCCAAAGACGCTCTTCATGTCTGTGCGTAACCGCTCTATTCGCTGTCCAATCTCCCTGGCAGCCTTTGGCGAGTCTGACTTGTAGGCCTCATACTGGTCCAGGGTCATGGCGAGGGTCAGGACGTCAGGCTTCAGCTTGCCGGTGTAGACTTGCTGGACCACTTCTGTTGGCATCTTTTGTCTGTGCAGGTCCTTGCCCAGCTCATTCAGAGCATCTTCAATAGGAGAGTACTCCGGGACTGTCTCGGCCAGTACCATTTCAGCCACCTCATCGCCCAGTGCTCCGCGGATTATCTCCAAGCTGCGTTCTCTGGCTGACTTGTTGGCCTCATCGTTCAGCAAAGCTTCGATTCTGGCATGCACCAGGGGCAGGGCCTGCATGGCCTCTCGGTAGCTGTCCCCGAGCTGGCGATACAGGGTCGCTTTTCCAATGAGGGGCCTAAGCCGCTCTGGTACGTTCCTCTTGTAGCGAAAGCTGCCGTTGGCTCTGCGAAAAACATAGCGGGGGAGTTGTAGGGGCACATCATCACTCATGGTGGTTAGGTTTGCGCCTAACGTGACCTGGTTCAAGTCAAAACGGTCCTACAGGTCTGACTATTTTGGTCCCGAACCTGACAAAACGGTCCCGAAAGTGGTCCCGAAAATGGTCCTGTGAGAATATATGTCACTGTATTTGCTTGGTTTGTTGGTAATTGAGGGGGATTTGTGGTGCCCAGAAGAGGACTCGAACCTCCACGTCCATACGGACACTAGCACCTGAAGCTAGCGCGTCTACCATTCCGCCATCTGGGCTGATGTTGTGTTGGCGCGTTTAAGCTTCTGGACGGGGCGGGTCAAGGGGGTAATTGCCTTGGGGCGATCCCTTGGCATGCAGGTCTCGCTTGTGGCATTTCGCGGTGCTGTGGCCTTCAAATCGGGAATGGACTTGTCATGAGGCGGTGCACGGAGTACCTCCATTCTGGAGAGAAATACTTGGGATGTCATCATGTCTAAGCTTGTAACTATATTCGGTGGGTCAGGTTTCATTGGGCGCTATGTCGCGCGGCGCATGGCAAAGGCGGGTTGGCGGGTCCGGGTTGCCGTTCGGCGGCCCAACGAGGCGATTTTCGTGAAGCCTTATGGGGTTGTCGGTCAGGTGGAGCCGGTGTTTTGCAACATTCGCGATGATGCATCGGTGCGGCAGTCATTGCGTGGTGCCGACGCTGTGGTTAATTGCGTTGGCATATTACAAGAATTGGGGCGCAATCGTTTCGATACTGTGCAAGCAGAAGGCGCTGGGCGCATAGCTCGCTTGGCGGCTGAAGCTGGGATCGCGCAAATGGTGCAAATCTCGGCCATGGGAGCAGATCTGACCAGCAAGAGTGCCTATTCCCGCTCAAAGGCAGCAGGCGAGGCGGAGGTCTTGGCGCATATGCCGCGCGCCATGATCGTGCGGCCCTCCATCGTCTTCGGCGCAGAGGATCAATTTTTCAACAGATTTGCCAGCATGGCGCGCTTCGGTCCGATTTTGCCGATCGTTGGGGCTGAGACGCAGTTTCAGCCTGTGTTTGTCGATGACGTCGCACGGGCCGTGGTTCTTGGGGCGACGGGAGCTGCTGCGGGCGGCATCTATGAGTTGGCTGGGCCCGAGCGGGATAGTTTTGGTGGCCTTATGCAGCGCATGTTGGGTGTCATCCAGCGTCGGCGTTTGATCATCGGCTTGCCGATGTTCGTCGCGCGTCTCATGGCCACTGGATTTGCACTTGCAAATAAACTGAGCCTTGGTTTAGCGCCTATGCCGATCACCCGTGACCAAATACACAGTCTGAGTGTGGATAACGTGCCGAGCGGCCTTTGTCTGGGCTTGGCGGATTTGCAGATCGAGCCAACGGCATTGGAAAGCGTGTTGCCGGAGTATCTATGGCCCTTCCGCGTGTCAGGCCAATATGCGGATATCAAGGCCTCTGCGAAAAACCTAAAAGCCTGAAGGCATCAAAACCCGAGGCTGCCGCTGTAGCCTATCGTGAGCAGCGTGAGGCCGAGCCCTATACGGTAGACCACATAGGGCGTATAAGTTAGGCTGTTTAGCAAGCGCATCATCAGGCTGAGGGCCAAAAGGGCTGCAGCGAAGCTG
>Ga0206682_10002076_pt1 | contig 18732 bp, 19 predicted proteins | sample M240m12015metaG_FD_155444 | JGI IMG/M metagenome (GOLD analysis project Ga0206682, IMG submission 155444) | Ammonia-oxidizing marine archaeal communities from Monterey Bay, California, United States - M2 40m 12015 | ecosystem: Environmental > Aquatic > Marine > Intertidal zone | place: USA...
TTAGACATGAAACCATCTAGTGTTACCGACATGCTTAAAAAACTTTCAGAAAAGAAATTTATAAATTATCAAAAATACAAGGGAACATCTCTTACAAAAAAAGGCAAATTAATTGCTCTATCTATTATTAGGAAACATAGGCTCTGGGAAACTTTTTTAGTAGAAAAACTAGGTTTTGGTTGGGACCAAGTACATACTATTGCAGAGCAGTTAGAGCATATTAAATCCGATGAATTAATTGAAAATTTGGATAACTTTTTAGGCAACCCAAAATACGATCCTCATGGAGACCCTATCCCGAGTAAAGATGGGAATATTGAAAAAATGAATCAGAAAATTCTTGTAGAACTAAAAGCTTCTCAAAAAGGAATTATTACAGGTGTTAAAAAAGGTACAGCAAGTCTTTTAAACTATTTAGACAAAGAAAAAGTTAAACTTGGTGATTCTATAAAAGTGATAGAAATCTTAAAATTTGACGGAACCTATATTGTTGAAATAAATAAGCGAAAATTAACATTTTCAGAAAAAATTTGTCAAAATCTTCTACTAGAAACTTATGATTGAAACTATTAAATTTTGGTTTACAGACCTACATCCTATAATTCAAGCTTTGATAGCTGGACTATTTACCTGGATTGTAACTGCCATTGGTTCGGGATTGGTATTTTTTATTAATTCTTCGAACAGAAAAGTTCTTGATATTTCTTTGGGTTTTACAGGGGGAGTAATGATAGCTGCTAGTTTTTGGTCATTACTAGCTCCTTCCATCGAATATGCTGAAATGCAAAAAGAGTTGGGGTTAAGTGAAATGCCGTCTTGGTTAGCACCTACAATTGGCTTCTTTTTAGGTGCTTTGTTTCTATTTGGTTTAGATAAAATAATTCCTCATTTGCATTTATTTGAAAAAAAAATTGATGCAGAAGGAGTAAATACTAAATGGCAAAAGACCATTCTTTTAGTTTTGGCAATAGCATTACATAATATCCCTGAGGGATTGGCTGTTGGAGTTGCTTTTGGTGCAATTGCCTCTCCAGAGCTTTTAAATGTGGAGATATTTACCCTTGGTTCTGCAATTGCCTTAGCTATTGGTATTGGAATTCAGAATTTTCCTGAAGGTTTTGCTGTTTCCTTACCTTTAAGGCGTCAAGGTCTAAGTAAATTTAAATCTTGGCAATGGGGACAGCTTTCCGCAATAGTTGAACCTATATTTGCAGTTGTAGGAGCAGCTGTTGTATTACAAGTGTTACCAGTACTACCCTATGCATTGGCTTTTGCTGCTGGTGCAATGATATTTATAGTTGTCGAAGAAGTAATTCCGGAAAGTCAAAAAGGAGGTAATACAGACTTGGCTACAATGGGATTGATCGCAGGTTTTATGGTCATGATGGTGCTAGATGTTGGTCTTGGTTAATTAATTACTAAATCTTTTAAATAATCCTCTCCAATTACTTTGTTTAATTGCTTAAGTAACTTAGTCTTCTGCATCACAAGCTCTTGTTTAAAAGAGGCACTAGAGAGTTTCAAAAAAAGCTTTTGGTTTTTCACATAGGAGTTGGTTACTTTTTTCATTAGAAAAGGTCCCATTATTTTAGTAAATTCTTGTAAAATCTCGTGTTCTTGAAATCGTTTTTTTAGTCCATATTGATTAATAAAACTATCTACTACATTAGACAATTTCTCTTCATTGGCATTTCTTTTTTTCATCTAATTTAATTTTGAAGAATTACCATTTTCAATCCAGAACAAATTGCTTTGTATATTGAGATTGGACAAAATTTGAGGGATTTTTTCTTTACTGGTATCTGTGATAAATGTTTGTCCCAAATTATTTTTTTCTATTAAGTTAAGAATATAACCAACTCGATGGTCATCTAATTTGTCAAAAATATCATCCAGCAACAATACAGGATTAACATTTTTTTTAAGCTTTATATATTCAAACTTAGCCAATTTTAAAGCGATTAAATATGTCTTTTGTTGACCTTGTGAGCCAAATTTTTTCAATGGATTTCTATTAATTGAGAACAAGAAATCGTCTCTGTGAATTCCAGAAGAAGTATGTCCAATTAATTGATCTTTAGTACGGTTCAATGTAAAAAGTTCTTTCATCGAGTTTTCATGTAAAGCAGACTGGTAATCTAAATCTACTACTTCTTTATTTGATGAAATATCCTTATAAAACTTATTAAATATGGGGTTAAATTCGTCAATAAAGTTTTTTCTAGATTGATGAATGGATTGAGCTTTTTCAATCATTTGATCGTCATAGACCTCTAGCAAATCAGAGGAACTGGTATTGGTTTTTAAAAATGCGTTTCTCTGCTTAAGAAGTTTGTTGTACTGCAATAGTTCTAATAAATAATTTTTATCAAACTGAGCAATTAACGCGTCGAAAAATCTTCTTCTTGTTTCTCCACCTTCTAAAATTAGATTTATATCGTAGGGGGTAATCATTACTACTGGGAAAAACCCAATATGATCTGCTAATTTTTTATAAATTTTCTTATTCTTTTTAAAAATCTTTTTTTCGCCTTTTTTTAGCCCACAGTACAGTTTATATTCATCTTGCTCATTTTTAACAGCACCTTGTATAAAATAAAGGGATTCATCAAACATTACGTTTTGGCTATCAATGGAGTTAAAAAAACTTTTGGTATAGCTTAAATGATAAATTGCATCTAGCAAATTTGTTTTTCCTTGACCATTGTCTCCAAGGAAGCAATTAACTCTATTAGACAGTTCCAAATCTGCTTGAGAAATGTTCTTAAAATTTAAAAGAGAAAGATTGGATAAATACATTTTATAAAATTACAATATAAAAGATTAGTTTATTACATATAAAAAAAACTATTTTTGCAAACTAATTAATTAAATCGAAAGATTTCTTATTTCAAGTCTAATGGCAGATAATAAAAACAAAACAGATAATAAAACTACAGAAAAGTCTGTAGACAAAAAATCAAGTTCTGAAAATATAACGCAAGAAAATGTAGTTGAAAACAATATAGAGCTAATTCTTGGTGAAAAAGGATACGAGTATTATATAAACAATAAAAAGAAAGTTACATTTTATTCTGTAGCCGTTCTTGCTATTTTATTGGCTGCACTAGCTTACAAACTTATTTACGTTCAGATGATTGTTGAACCCAAAGAAGAAGAAGCAACAGAAAAACTATGGCAAGCCGAATCTAAAGCATTTGATGAACAAGATTGGGAATCTGCAATAAATGGAGATAGTTTGGGATTTTTTAAAGGGTTTAAACAAATTTCCAAAAAATATTCTGGTCAAAATGCAGGTAAAATTGCTCAGTACAACTTAGGAATATCCTTATTAAACAATAAAGAATATGAAAATGCTATAATCGAGCTTAAAAAAGTAAATTTTCAAGATGAACTTTTAGGTACAATAAGCCAAGGTGCTATTGGGGATGCATATATGCAATTAGGAGCAGTTAGCGATGCATTTGTTTATTATGAAAAGGCTTACCAGAGAAAAGAGAACGAACTTACTACCCCATTATACCTTATGAGAGCTGCATTGTGTTTAGAAATTGAAGAGAACTATTCAAAAGCCATAGAGCTTTACGAAATGGTTTATAAAAACTATCCAAGTTCTAAAGATGCTTTAAGAGCTGAAAAATATGCTGAGTCTTTAAAGCTAGGTAAACCGGTTTACAAATTCGATATGTCTATTAGTGAATAATGGCTAGCGAAGGGAAAAACTTATCAAAAGAAGACCACTTTCCTATATCCAATCCTGAAAAAATTAAAGTTGGAATAGTTGTTTCTCAGTGGAATCAAAACATAACAGACCGATTACTTGATGGTGCTAAGTCTGTTTTATTGAACTCAAAAGTTTCTGAAGATAATATTTTAATTAAACATGTCCCAGGAACATTTGAACTGCCTCTAGGAGCCCAATATTTATTTGAAAAAAATATGGTAGATGGTGTAATATGTATTGGTTGTGTTATCCAAGGGGAAACCAAACATTTTGACTATGTATGTCAAGGAGCTTCCAATGGAATTATGAGCATTGGATTGAGGTATAACAAACCTGCTACATTTTGCGTATTAACAGATCAAAATGAGCAACAATCTATCGATAGATCTGGTGGAAAACACGGCAATAAAGGTATAGAATGCGCAATTTCTTGCCTTAAAATGATAGAACTCAATAAAGATATTTCTAGTCCAGATAAAAAAATCGGATTTTAATTATCCAAAATTTTCTTAATGTTTGGTTTGAAGTATAAATCAGATTTTAAAACCTTTCCATCTTCTCTAAATATTGGTTTACCATTTTTATCTAATTTGCTCATATTACTTCTTTGAATTTCTTGAAATACTTCCGCCATCTTGTACTGTAAACCATGGGTTAAAATGGTACCACAGAGTATATACAACATGTCTCCAAGTGCATCTGCTATTTCTGTAAGGTCTCCTTCTTTTGCTGCTTGAAGATATTCCTCATTTTCCTCTTTCATAAGACTATATCTTAATTTAAGGTCTTTTTCATCTACTTTAGCTAAAGGTGTATATTTATTAGGAATTCCAAAAGAGTCATGAAATTCAGCTACTGCATTTACGCAATCAATTAGTTTTAAATTATTTTCCATCCCCAAATGTATATCTCAAAATCCATTAATGATTAAAAATGTTAAAAAATTACTTAACATATATTAACAGTGGTATTTTTTTGATTTTTAAAAGATTGTTGATTTTTGAGTTTAAAATTTAGTAACCGATATGGAAATTCAAGAAAGTAATACTGGTAATAATAACGTAGATATTAGTAAAATTAATGCCCTTATTGACAAAGAAAGTGGATTTATTGATTTACTAAATATGGAAATTGGGAAAGTAATTATAGGACAAAAACATATGGTAGAAAGTCTTCTAATTGGACTACTTTCCAATGGTCATATCCTTCTAGAAGGTGTTCCAGGGCTAGCAAAAACTCTAGCCATAAGTACTTTGTCAAAAGTAATAAACGTAGATTTTAAAAGGGTACAGTTTACACCCGATTTACTTCCTGCAGATTTACTTGGTACCATGATTTACAACCAGAAAAAAGAAGAATTTATTTCTAAAAAAGGTCCATTATTTTCTAATTTTATTTTGGCAGATGAAATCAATAGAGCACCAGCAAAAGTTCAAAGTGCTTTATTAGAAGCCATGCAAGAAAGACAAATTACTATAGGAGATAAAACTTATAAACTTCCGGAACCGTTTTTAGTAATGGCTACTCAAAACCCAATTGAACAAGAAGGAACTTATCCTCTACCAGAAGCCCAAGTAGATAGATTTATGTTAAAAGTTGTTCTTCCCTACCCTAACAGAGAAGAGGAGAAATTAATTGTAAGAGCAAACGTTTCTAGTGAAGGCTTTCCGACACCAGAAAAAGTTGTAGATCCAAAACAAATTATTAAAGCAAGAGATATCGTCAAGAAAATTTATATGGACGAAAAAATTGAAAAATATATTATTGATATTGTTTATGCTACCAGAGACCCTGAGTATTATCAGTTAGAGGAGATAAAACACTTTATTTCTTTTGGAGGTTCGCCAAGAGCTAGTATTTCACTAGCAAGCGCTGCAAAAGCATATGCTTTTTTGAAAAAAAGAGGATATGTCATCCCAGAAGATGTAAGGGCTGTTTGTAACGATGTTCTTAGACATAGAATAGGACTTTCTTATGAAGCTGAAGCTGAAAATATTACAACAGAAAATGTGATAACTACAATTCTTAACAAAGTTGAAGTTCCTTAACAGTATTCAATATTTTGGAAACTAGCGAATTATTAAAAAAAGTACGTAAAATTGAGATTAAGACCAAAGGTTTATCAAAACAGGTTTTTTCTGGTGAATACCATTCTGCATTTAAAGGTAGAGGAATGGCTTTTTCTGAAGTAAGAAATTACATACCAGGAGATGAAATCAGAACCATAGACTGGAATGTAACTGCTAGATTTAACGAACCTTACGTTAAAGTATTTGAAGAAGAGAGAGAGCTAACAGTAATGCTTATAGTAGATATTTCTGGCTCTGAATCTTTCGGGTCAGATGAATTATTGAAAAGAGAATTTATAGCAGAAATAGGTGCAGTTTTAGCATTTTCTGCTACTCAAAATAACGATAAAATTGGTGCTATTTTATTTTCAGATCAAATAGAACTCTATATTCCGCCAAAAAAGGGGAGAAAACACATTTTGAGAATTATTAGAGAGCTCATTGAATTCAAGCCAAATTCAAATCTTACTAATATTGGAGACGTTGTACAACACTTCAACAATTTGGTAAAGAAAAGGGCAATAGCGTTTTTAATTTCTGATTTTATTGGTCAAAATTTGGAAAAAGCATTAAAAATAACTGCAAAAAAACACGATTTAATAGCACTTAGGATATATGACCAACGTGAAAAAGAATTGCCGAATGTGGGGCTTACTCTTTTTGAAGATGGAGAAAGCGGGAAGAGAAGATGGATAAATACCAGTAAAAAAAGGGTTAGAGAAACATATTATAACAATTCGCTCTCAAGAGAACATAATATTCTAGAAATATTTAAGAAATCCAAAGTAGATCATGCAAACATTTGTATACAGTCGGGATATATACAACCGTTAATGAACCTTTTTAAAAAACGTTGAAGAATCTAGCCTATATATTGCTGTTTGTTCCTTTTGGGATTTTGTCTCAAAATATTGATTTTACCGCAAAAGCATCCAAAAATAAAATTGTCATAGGGGAACCAGCTACCATTACATTGGAATTTAAATTTCCTGCAAATCAATTAATTGACAGTATAGAATTTCAACTTTCTAGTAGTGGAGATTCGTTAGGAAACAACTGGGAATTATGGGATAAAAGTATTTTAGAAAAAAATTCTTATCAAGAAGATAATGGAGAATTTTTTGTTTCATTTACTCAGGATTTTACCATTGCAAATTTTGATACTGGTAGCTATACTTTTCCTCCTAGTATTGCCTTTTTCAACTCTAATAAATTGTTATCTAATTCTTTAGAATTTACAATTAAACTGGATGAAATCGATGAAAAAGCTTTTATAAAAAATATAAAACCTATAAAAGAAGTATCAATTGCATGGTATGAATATTTAATTCACTTTATTAAAAAATACGGTTGGTGGATATTGATAGTTCTAATTTTAATCTCTTTAGCAATATATCTTTACCAAAAACTCAATAAAAATAAGATCAATTCCATTTCTATTCCAAGTATTCCATTAGAAGTTACTTTACTAGAGTCTTTAAAAAGTATCGAAGAAAAGAAATATTGGGAAAATGGACATTTTAAAAAGTACTACAGTGAACTTTCTAATGTTCTCTGGCAATTTTTAGAGTACAGATATTCCATACAGACTTTTGAAAAGACTAGTGGTGAAATATTAGAAAGTCTGAAATGGTCTGAAATACCCAATAAATATCCTTCTGAATTGTCTCGTTTTTTTGAGATATCTGACGGAGTAAAATTTGCAAAATTCAGTCCTTTACAAAAAGACAACATCCGTTCTCTTGAATTAATTAAAGAACTTATAACTAATCAAAGATTAGACCTTATTTCAATAGATTCAAATAATACATCAGAAAATGAATAGTTGGTTGGGAAAATATCAATTTAATGATCCATGGGCTTTGTGGTTGTTATTATTTATTCCAATATCTATTGGTGTTTATTATTGGATGTATTCTAAAAAAAATGAACCAATTAAAATATCAAGTATTGATTTTTTTGATGGAATTTCTAGTAAGTGGACCCCATTAATTCCACATTTTAGTTTTTTTGCCAAACTTGTTGGAATTAGCTTTATGATAGTTGCGATGGCTAGGCCACAAATTGCAATGGAAGCGCATTCAGAAACTGAACTATTTAAAGAAGGTATTGATATAATTATTTCTATGGATGCCTCTGGAAGTATGCTAGCAAAAGATTTTTCTCCAAACAGATTTGAAGCGTCTAAAGATTTAGCAAAAGAATTTGTAAAAGACAGAAAAAACGACAGAGTTGGATTGGTAATTTTCGAGGGTGAATCTTACACTCAATGTCCATTAACATCCGATAGAGATGTGCTTGTGGAACTCATTGAATCTGCTGAACAAGGTATAGTTGAACAAGGAACTGCAATTGGAATGGGATTGGCTACTGCAATTAATAGACTAAGAGAAAGTGAAGCTCCAAGCAAAGTTATTATTCTACTTACAGATGGTGTTAACACACATGGTAAAATACATCCATTAAATGCTACAGAAATAGCTAAAGAATTTAATATTAGAGTTTATACAATTGGTGTTGGAACCAATGGTAAGGCAAAAACACCAGTTGCAATAGATCCATTTTCTGGAAAATATATTTATGATTTGGTAGATGTAGAAATAGATGAAAAAACACTTAAAACCATTGCTTTGGAAACGGGGGGTAAATATTTTAGAGCAACTGACAACAACAAATTAAAAGAAGTATATAAAGAAATTAATGAACTGGAGAAAGCAAAAATAAAAACCATAGAATATGATATTGACTTACCTGAAAAAGCAAATGTTTTTATCGTAATAGGATTGATTTTTTTATTACTTGAATTCTTTATTTCAAAATATTTTATACCTAGTATTTCATGAGCATTAACAAGAAGAAATATTATTTTAAGACATCGAGTTCAATAATAAGCTTGATCATTGTAGAGCTAGTTTTTTGGATCACAACTTTCTCTATTTACCAGTATTTAACACTGAATGTTACAGAATTTAGATTTGAACATCCTAATATTTTATGGATGCTTTTAATCCTTTTAATTTTAAATATTTTATGGGTAAGAAACAAAATTTGGAAAAAAAAGGCCATTAGCAATTTCGCAGAAATAAATACTTTAAGTAAAATTTTTAATGGTTTTTCAAACAACCGGTCTTTTATTAAATTTTTCACTTTTAGAATTGCAATTGGACTACTAATTATTGCTGCTGCAAATCCTCAATATGGTGAAAATGAAAGAACTGTAGTATCTAAAGGAATAGATATAATGATTGCATTAGATATAAGTAAAAGCATGATGGCGGAAGACCTTGTACCAGACTATAATAGACTAGACATTGCAAAATTAGCTATTGGAAAATTGATGAATGAGCTCAGAGGAGACCACGTTGGAATTGTAGTTTTTGCGGGAGAAGCCTACAAACAACTCCCACTTACTCCAGACTATCAAGTTGCTAAGCTTTTTCTAAAAAGTGTTGGGTCAGATATGATTTCTTCCCAGGGAACAGATATTGGCAACGCAATAGAACTATGTATGAGTTCTTTTAGTGAAGAGAGAAAAACAAACAAGGCAATTATAATTATTTCTGATGGCGAAGATCATGAAGAAATGGCAATAGCAGCAGCTGAAGATGCAAGTGAGAATGGAGTAGTTATCTGTACTGTTGGTATGGGTTCAGAGAAAGGGGTACCTATTCCAATTATTAGAAATGGTAGAAAAGTTGGCATAAAAAAAGACCAGGACGAATTAACAGTTTTAACCAAATTAAATGAAGAAAATTTAATTCAAATTGCAGAAGCTGGTAATGGAACTTATACCAAAACCAAAGGATTAAACCTAGATTTGAGAAAAATATTAGATAGAATCAATAAAATTGAAAAAACATCCTTAAAAAAAGATAGGTACTCAACTTACGATGATCAATTCCAATGGTTTTTAATTCCAGGTATATTGTTGTTACTTTTAGACTTTGTAATTTTTGAAAAAAGAGGAAAAATTGACGATCAATTAGTTTTATTTAAATGAAATACGTGAAAAAAACATATACAAGCTTTTTATTTTTCATTGTAGCTTCTCTACAATTCAATGGACAAACTATTGAAAGCAAACTGGAACTTAACGAAGGCAACCAGGCTTACAAAAATGGAGATTTCAATAAATCTTCTTCAAATTATGAAAAGTCTCTTTCAAAAGACGAAAAAAATATAGCTGCTTTCTACAACAGTGGAAATGCATCCTATATGTCAGGAGACTTTGAAAGTGCAAGAAAAAGTTTTAATAGTTTTATTTCCAAAACAAAAAGTATTGAAGACAAATCAAAAGCACATTACAATATTGGCAACTCTTTCCTTACAGAGTATGCAAAAGAAGCTAAGGAAAAAGAGCAAGCTCCTTCATCAGATATTTTAAAAAATGCAATAAAAGAATACCAACAATCTCTTAGATTAAACCCGAATGACAAAGATGCTAGATATAATTTATCATATGCTATGAAGCTTTTACAGAACCAAGAAAAGCAAGAACAAGAAAATAAAGATCAGAACAAAGATCAGGATAAAGACAATAAAGATCAAGATCAAAAAAATAAAGACGATAAAGAGAACAAAGACAATAAAGATCAAGATCAAAAAGAAAAAAAGGACCAAGACCAAAAAGAGAAGGAGGATAAAGAAAAGGAAAACAAACAAGAACAAGAGAATAAAAAACAAGAAGAAAATGAAAAAAAGCAAAATCCAAAACCCAACGAGACTAAAGAACAGGCTATAAAAAACCTAGATGCAATCAATAATGATGAACAAAAAGTACTTTTAAAAGTTAACAGAAAAAAGGGGGATCAAAAAAAGAAAAGTAAAACCAAAGACTGGTAAATGATTAGAATATTCAATTACATATTACTATTTGTTTGTTTTACAAACTTTCAGGCGCAAGATTTTATATTTAAATCCTATGTAGATCAAAATAATATATCTACTGACGAATACATAAGGTTTACTGTTGAATCTAGTGAAAGAGTAAGACTAGACAATCTTCAATTTCAAAACTTTTCAATTAGACAAGGTCCTTTTACAAGTTCTTCAAGCCAGACAACAATTATTAATGGCAAGTTTGAATCTAAGAACGAATACAAATCAACTTTTGTATTAGCTCCAAAAAAGTTAGGTAAATTAGTTATTGCAGCGATAAAAGTTAGCTATAACGGGAAGGAATATAGTACAGAAAAAATTATAGTTAATGTCGGACAAGGACAAAAAAATAACTCTCCTAACACAAATAATAGTTCTAATAATAGTAAATTATTTGCTAAAATTTCTTGTTCAAAAACAAATCCATACATAGGAGAAAATATACTTGTAAATTACAAAATATACCAATCCTCGTATCACATAAGAAATTTGGAAATCAATGATTACGATCTTCCTATGAGTAATGATTTTTGGACAGAGCTTTTAGAACCTAAAAATAAACAGTGGAAAGAAGAGCAAGAGATAATTAATGGAATTGCTTACAGAGTTTTTACTCTAAAAAAAGAAATAATATCTCCTCAAAAATCAGGAAAACTAACCATTCCTTCTTTTGAAGTTTCTACCGTAATCAATAGAGATTTCTTTAATAGAGGTGTTTCAAAAATTATTAAGAGTAATAGTCCTGTACTTAGAGTGAAGAAGCTTCCAGATAACGCCCCTAGAAGTTTTAATGGGCAAGTAGGAAGCAATTATAAAATGAAAGTTAATATTAGTAAAAATGAATTGGAGGTAGATCAAGCACTAGATTTTGAAATTAAACTTTCTGGAATTGGAAATCTAAAACAGTTAAAATTTCCAAAAATAGATTTCCCAAAAGATCTTGAAAAATATCCCGAAGAAATTAAATCAAGAATTCAACTTTCAGAAAATGGGGTATCCGGGAGAAAAACTCTAAATCAGCTTTTGATACCAAGATTTCACGGTAACTATGAGATTCCTTCTTTTGATTTTTGTTATTTCGATGTTAGAAGTAAAAAATATATAACTCTCACCCATCCTCAAACTATTATTAAAGTAAATAAGAGTAAAAGTTCATCACCTTCAAATTTTGAAGCCAATAATTCTGGAAAAATTAAAGCAGTTGACCAAGAAGATGTAGAATTGATGAATGAAAATATTCACCATATAAGAACTAAAACAAAATTATATGACTTTTCAAATCCAATTTTTGGAACTACTTTTTATTGGTCTATTATGGGTTCTTTTCCTGTAACATTACTATTATTAATTCTTTTTTTAAATAACAAAGACAAATTTTTAAATAAAGAAAAAGCCCAATTGAGAAAGACAATTAAGCTGGTTCAAAAAGGTTTTAGAGATATTAAACAGGGCTACAGCACCATGAATAATAACGACTTCTTTAAAGAGATTTACAAGCTTTGGAACGTTTATCTTTTGAATAAATATGAAATCAAGCTTTCCGAACTTAACCGTGATAAAATAAAAGAAATACTCATAGAATCGAATGTGTCTGAAGAAAATGTAGCAGCAATGGATAAAATACTAAATGTCTGTGAAATGGCTCAATATAGTCCACTATCCAATGAGGATGCTGAAAAAACATTAGAGAATTCTCAAGATCTTATTAAAAAATTAGAGGGAAATGTTGCTTAAGTATTTTAAACCTGTATTGTTGATATTTGCTTTTACCAATTTAATGGGGCAAGGTAGTTACCAAACATTTAATAAGGCAAATTCATTTTACGAAACTAAGCTTTACGATTCTTCAAAATCTCTTTATCTTGAACTTTACAACAATGGAATGATAAGTAAAGAATTGTTTTTAAACTTAGGCAATAGCTATTTCAAACTCGATAGTCTTCCTGCAGCTATACTTTTCTACGAAAAAGGTCTAAAAATAGCTCCTGGTAATAAAGACTTAACCCATAACTTACAATTTTGTAATACATTACTAAAAGACAAGAATTCTATTAAAAAATCAATTTTAATCAATGAGTTAATACTTAGTTTTTTAGGGAAATCTCCCAATTACTGGGCATATTCTTCTATTGTTGTAATGTTTATTACTTGTCTACTATTTGTATTTTACTGGATAACCCATGAAAGTTTTTGGAAAAAAATCTACTTCTATTCTTGTACTTTAACCTTACTTTTACTCTTTGTCACCATTGGATTAAGTGCAATTAGTAAATCCAAAGTTAGTGAATCTAAGTATGGAATTATTTTTTCACCTACTACCAAAGTTATGGTTGAACCTTCACAAAGTTCATCTACCACCTATCAACTTCATGAAGGATCCAAAGCAAAAATTACAGGTGAAAATGAAGACTGGTATGAAATCTCTTTCAATGATCGCAAGGGTTGGGTACAAAAAGTTTATTTAAAGAAAATCTAATGAATAAGAAGGAAAAAGTTCAATTTGTAATAGATGAACTTGAAAAATTATACCCAAAAACTCCAGTCCCTTTAAATCACCACGATCCGTTCACACTTTTAATTGCAGTTTTACTTTCGGCTCAGTGCACAGACGAAAGAGTTAATAAAATCACTCCTATCCTATTTAAAAAAGCAAACAATCCATTTGATATGATTAAATTATCTGTCGAAGAAATAAAAGCAATTATTAGACCATGTGGATTATCTCCAAAAAAATCAAAGGCAATTTTTGATCTTTCTCACATTCTTATCGCCAAGTACAATGGAGAAGTCCCAAAAGAAATAACTCTTCTTGAAGAACTCCCTGGAGTTGGTCACAAAACAGCTTCGGTAGTAGTAAGTCAAGCTTTTGGACAAGCGGCATTTCCAGTAGATACCCACATTCACCGTTTAATGTACAGATGGGGTTTTACCAGTGGGAAAAATGTTGTTCAAACAGAGAAAGATGCCAAAAGATTGTTTCCTGAAAATGTTTGGAATAAACTTCATCTTCAAATCATTTTTTATGGAAGAGAATATTCTCCAGCTCGTGTAGCTAAAAAAGACATAGATTTCATCACTATGAAAATTGGTAGAAAATCTGTAATTTCAAATTATAAATAATAGATAATGAAAAATATTTTCTTCTATATTTCAATATTAGTTGTATTTAACTCTTACTCTCAGAGCTTTAGTGTGCAACAAAACAATGTTCCCTTATCTGGTCTTCCAACAGCTAATGATTTTTCTGCAAACACCTATCTGGATGCATTGGCAGATGATTCTTTAACATGGAATATCATTTCAGATTCTTTACCATCCTCTTGGGATTTTTCTAACTGTTTTCCAAACTGTTATTCCATTGGCCAAACTAGTGGTGATTTAGTAATTTCTAACGGCCAAAGTTATTATCTTAACTGTCATATATATCCTAATAATACAAGCGGTGAAGGTTTTATTACAATGGAAATTACCGATGGTTCAGGTACTTCGGAATTTGTTACTTGGTATGGGATAGCAGGAAGTGTTGGTATAGTTAACAACTATTATAATTCCAATAGAAATAATATTAAATGCATCTATGATCTTTCAGGAAAAATTGTAGATGATTTTAAGCCCAATAAAATTTATATAGTTCAATTAAATGATAATTCTTTCGTAAAATTATTTACAAATAATCTTCAATAAAGGAGCTGTCAGTAAGGCTCTTAAGAAACGAAACTAAATCATTTTTTTCTTTTTCTGTAATATCAAATGGCTTGATGAATTCATGTCTGTTTTTGTTGGCATTGCCGCCTTTAGAGTAATGGTCAATAACTTCTTCAAGTGTATTTATACTTCCATCGTGCATGTAAGGGCCAGTTATTGCAATGTTTCTTAGAGTGGGTACTTTGAAACATCCATTGTCCTTTTCACTTAAAGAAACTCTCATTTTACCAATATCTTTATATTCTTCATATAATCCATTATTTACTACTTCACCATTTGAAAAATTAAACCCAGAATGGCATTGGATACAATTCAATTTATTAAAAAAAAGATCCATTCCTCTTAATTCAGATTTAGAAAGTGAAGATGTAGAATTTTGATAATAATATTGATCAAATCTAGAATTCCCACTTATTAGTGTTCTTTCATAGCAAGCGATTGCTTTAGTAACAAAATTGGGGGTTGGTATGCTATTGTATGCTTTTTGAAAAAGATCATTATAATCCGATCTTTTTTTCAATCTTTCAACTACTAGTAAAATATGAAAATCAAATTCGTTTTTTTCATGAATTGGAACTAAAACCTGAGCCTCTAAGGATGGGTTAACACCATCTCTCAAAAAACTCTCGTTGTATCCTATATTTGTTAAAGTAGGAGTATTCCTTAGAACATCTCTTTCTTTAATACCTTTGGGAGTTATTAATCCATCACTAAAAGCATATTTAGGTTGATGACATGAAGCACAAGAAATAGATGAATCTCGAGAAAGGATTTTATCAAAAAATAATTTTTTACCTAGTTTTATCCTATCTTCTGAAAGAGTATTATCATCTGGTATTAATGGCGTGGGAAATCCTTTTGGAATGGTTAAATAGGATTCTTTATCGTTTTTAAAAGAAAGACTAAAAAAGACAAGAATTAAGCAAATAAAAATATATTTATTGGACAACATTAAATTTTTTGAGAATCCTATTGGTCCCGTTATCTATTGTTACAATATAAATTCCAGTTGCTAATTCTTTCAAAGGAAAAAAACTCCCTTGACTTACAAGATTTTTTTCGTTGATATGAATCTTACCATTAATATCGGTTATTTGTAGGTTTACTTTATTATTAGACTCAAAATGATAGTGAATGGTTGGGGCAAAAGAAAGAGTATAATCTAAAAAAATATAATCTGAAGAAACATTATTTTCCTTTAGAGATGTACCATCGATATATCCTGGTTCAAAAATATTCATAGTAGAAGAATTATTACACATGGTTAAGTTATCTGCACTACTACTATGGTCAGCTCCAACAGAACTTAAATCAATTCCAGAGATAAATCTTTCTGTATTTACTATTAAATCTATATAAATTGTATCATTTAAATTGGTCCCAGACAAATAAATTGGATCTATAGGACTTAACATCATGTCTCCCAATGCATGTAGCTCAAAATTTGTTTCTGGAATATTGTCATTATCTGTATCTGTAAAGCCGTTGGTAACCACAAAAAAGTAACCTGAAGGCCATCCCCAGTCCATTGGAGGACTTTTAGGACCTAAAGGATGTTGAGCAGAATAATTAGTAGTATTTCCACTATTAGCTATTTGGTCTACTCCAACATCAAATGATATAGACTCTAAAGAAGAAATATTAAAATTTCCTAAATAATAATTTGAAATATGTCCACTAGCTAAAACATATACATTGTTTAATAAGGTAGATTGTCCAGCATCGTGCTCTAATTCAAATCCTGAAAGGTAATATTGTAATCTTGTATAGTAATTTTTATTACCATCTACTTCAAAAATTTGATTGTATTTAAAACTAGAATCATTTAAGGCATGACTTAGTCTTAGTACTATTTCTTTTTGTGAATTTGCAGAAATAATATAAAATACCATTAAAACAACTGTAAAGAATCTCATCATTTAAGTTTAAAATTATTTCAAGTTAATTGACTTTAATCTAAATTTAATAATAAATGGATTGCTAAGAATGTTAATTTTGTAAAATGAGTTCAAAAGTTGAGATAAAAAATAAAAAAGCAAAATTTGAATTTGAGTTCTTAGAGAATTTTACAGCTGGAATTCAACTCTTTGGTACTGAAATAAAGTCTATTAGAAATAACAAAGTAAGTATTGCAGAGTCTTATGGAATAATGATTAAAGACGAACTATTTATTAGAAATATGTATGTAGGTGATTATGAGAACTCGGGACACTTTAATCACGAAAGTAAAAGAGACAGAAAATTACTTCTCAATAAAATTGAGCTAAATAAAATCAATAAAAAACTTAAAAATAAAGGTTTAACCATCGTTCCTACAAAATTATTCATAGGCAAAAATGGATGGGCTAAATTGAATATTTCTATTGCAAAAGGAAAAAAGATTTACGACAAAAGAGAAGATCTTAAAACCAAAGACATAAAAAGAGAAATAGATCGGAATTTAAAAAACTTTAAATAGTTTAAATTCAGTATTTTACAATGTTTATGCTAAATAATTAGTTTAAAATATTGTCTATGGTGTTAAACGATACATAGTGGTAATTATTTCTTGCTTTTTGATATACTTTTTTCGCCCATATTTTATGCTCTTTATTTTTTGAAAGCTCTAAATAAAGAGGCTGTAAAAACTTTCTTCTACCAATTTTAACCAAGAACTTTTCTAAATTTTCAAATGCTGGCCTATAGTCATTTTTAATACTTTGCAAAAACCATAGAGCAAGTATTTCAGAATTCCCACTATTAGAAAGATTAAATGCTTTATCTAAGTTTGCCATTTGATCCTCATTTAGACTTTCAGGAAGATGTTTTAAAAAATGCAACCATTCGTGGGTAGACCATTTCTCACTTATAATTTTAAGCTCTTGTGCCCCACCATCTAAAAATGTAGCAACAGACCTTTCTACGTTTTTAAATCTAAGAGAATTAACTTTGGGACAATTTTTAGGGATTCCAGATTCAAAAACCCATTGCTCAACATTTAATCCCATAAAATTATCATCTAACAGATTTTCTTTTAAAAAAGACAAAAATTCATTAGTGACAATAGTTTGGAATTTATGGTCGTTAAAATATTTTTTTAAAAACACATCCATTTTATCTCTCCCAACACTTTCTTCCAACATTCTTAAGAAAAAATAACCTTTTTCATAAGCTATATCAGTCATGGCATCATCTGGATGTTTGCCTTTCATATTCAACCTCAACAATTGCATTGATGGAATAGAGTTATCTACCTGATTTTGAAGATCTTGAAAACCCAAAAGAGCCAACATTTCTGAATAATCTCTACCGTACAATGCTTCCATAATTCTTCGTTCAAAATAAACTGTAAAGCCTTCATTTAGCCAAAAGTCATTCCAAGTTGCGTTGGTTACTAGGTTACCACTCCAAGAATGGGCCAATTCATGTGCAATTAAAGAAACTAAACTTCGATCTCCAGCAATTATAGTGGGAGTTGCAAAGGTTAATCTTGGATTTTCCATTCCCCCAAAAGGAAAACTTGGTGGTAATACAATTACATCGTACCTGTCCCAGTTATATTTTCCGTAAAGTTGCTCTGCTACATCCACCATTTTTCCCATATCAACTAATTCCTTAGCACACTCATCAACCATGGATGGTTCTGCATAAACCCCTGTTCTAAAATCAATTGCTTTGAACTCTAAATTACCTACAGCTAAAGCAATTAAATATGGTGGAATAGGTTGTTTCATTTCAAAACTATAAACATTATTGGTGTCCATTTTTTGAGGATTGGCAGCACTCATAACAGCCATCATGTTCTTTGGAGTATTTATTTTTGCAGTATAGGTTATTCTAATACCTGGAGTGTCTTGAATGGGAATCCACGATCTGGTAAAAATTGATTGCCCTTGGGTATACATAAATGGAAAGGTTTTACCTGCTGTTTGGTTTGGCAATAACCAATCAAGAGCTTCAGACTTATCAGTAGTTTCGTAAAAAATAACTACCTCGTTGGATTCTGAATTTAAAATAACAGTGAGAGCAGAGCCCAATAATTCATCAAATTCACCAATTGAATATTCAAGACTATTACCATCACCGTCTTGAATGCTATCAATTTTTAAATATTTGGTATCTAATTTTAATAAATCAACTTTTCTATTTTTATCAAATTGATGTGTTGCCGAACCTTTTATTTTTTTTTCCTGAAAATTAACAGAAAGCTCTAAATGGGTATTTTTAATTGGTAAATCTCTATAATTTGATAGAGTATGCGTATCGATAATTAAATTTTTATCCTCTGAGGCGCTCTTATTTTCAGCTTTAGAATTACAACTTGACAACATTCCAAATATTAAAGATATAGTTACAACAAAATTAATTTTCATTTTA
>Ga0206682_10002077_pt1 | contig 18725 bp, 10 predicted proteins | sample M240m12015metaG_FD_155444 | JGI IMG/M metagenome (GOLD analysis project Ga0206682, IMG submission 155444) | Ammonia-oxidizing marine archaeal communities from Monterey Bay, California, United States - M2 40m 12015 | ecosystem: Environmental > Aquatic > Marine > Intertidal zone | place: USA...
TGCCTCAGTTTTAAAACAATTCAAAGGGGTGAAAATTTATTATATAAATTAATAAATGTAAAACTTACTTTTTTACCATTTGTTAACTCTAATTTGATGAGTTGAATTTATCTTTATTTTGAAATTACAAAAGCATATAGATTATTAAAAAAAAAATATGAGAAAATCATCAATTTTATTCACTTTGTTATTATCATGTTCTTTACCTATCTTATCTCAAGTTATTTTACAACAATTAGGAACTGATATTAATGGAGAAGCACCTGTTGACCTCAGTTCAATAGTTTCTATGAATGCTGCTGGTGATAGGCTAGCTATTGGAGCACATTTTAACGATGGAAACGGAAATAATTCTGGTCATGTAAGAATATACGACTGGAACGGAACTGCTTGGATACAATTAGGAGCTGATATTGATGGAGAAGGAGCTGGTGATGAAAGTGGAACTTCTCTTTACATGAGTGCTAATGGTGATAGATTAGCTATTGGAGCACCTGAAAATGATGGAAATGGAAGTAATTCTGGACACGTAAGAATATATGACTGGAATGGAACTGCTTGGCTACAATTGGGAGCTGATATTGATGGAGAAGAATCTTTTGACTTTAGCGGAAAATCTGTTTCCATGAATGCTGCTGGTGATAGATTAGCTATTGGAGCACCTGAAAATGATGGGAATGGAAATGGTTCTGGTCAGGTAAGAATATACGACTGGAATGGAACTGCTTGGATACAATTAGGAGCTGATATTGATGGAGATGGAGCTGGTGATCAAAGTGGAACTTCTGTTTTCATGAATGCTGCTGGTGATAGGCTAGCTATTGGAGCACCTAAAAACGATGATAATGGAGCAGATGCTGGTCACGTAAGAATATACGATTGGAATGGAACTGCTTGGACACAAGTAGGTAATCAAATTGACGGAGAAGCAGCTTATGATTGGAGTGGATTTTCTGTTTCTATGAATGCTGTTGGTGATAGATTAGCTATTGGAGCACGTAGAAATGATGGGAATGGAACTTTGGCTGGACATGTAAGAATATACGATTGGAATGGAACTGCTTGGTTACAATTAGGAGCTGATATAGATGGAGAAGCAGCTAGTGACAACAGTGGATTTTCTGTTTCCATGAATGCTGGTGGAGATAAATTAGCTATTGGAGCATATTTAAATGATGGAAACGGAAGTAATTCTGGACATGTAAGAATATATGATTGGAATGGAATTGCTTGGATACAATTAGGAGATGACATTAATGGAGAAGCAGCTAATGACTGGAGTGGATATTCTGTTTCCATGAATGCTGCTGGAGATAGACTAGCAATTGGGGCAATAACAAATGATGGAAATGGAGCAGATGCTGGTCATGTAAGAATTTTCGAAGAGTGTTCAAATACAGCAATAGATGTTCAAATTGCATGTGATACGTACGCTTGGATTGACAGTAATACTTATACTATTTCTAATAATACAGCACAATGGACACTTACCAATGCTGCGGGATGTGATTCATTAATCACTTTGGATTTAATAGTCAATTACTCAAATACATCAACAGATGTTCAAACTGAATGTGATTCTTATACATGGATAGATGGTAATACTTATACATCAAATATAATTACACCAACTTATACATTAACAAATGCAGTTGGTTGTGATAGTATAATCACTCTTAATTTAACGATTACCCAAGGATCCACATGTGACAGTCTTGGAGTTAATAATTGTAACACAGTTTATGTTTCGGATACTTTAAATACAAATGTTTCTGACATTCAATATCAAAATATTAGCCCACAAACATACTTAGCTATCTTAGATACATTTCCTCAATTTTCTAATCCAAATTGTGACAGTATAGTATCTACTTACAGTCAGTTTATTTATAATCCTAACTACTGTACGGATACAATCCTAACATATGATACAATTTTTAACCAAATCTACGATACAACAACAGCATATGACACCTTAATTACATATGATACGCTAACTATATATGACACAATTTTTAACCAAATCTACGATACAACTATAGTGTTTGACACCCTTAACATTAGTATTATAGATACTTCATATATTTCTATTTCAGTAACAGATACACTTTACATAGATATTATAGTTACTGGAATGGCTTCAATGGACAACACAATAACAGTTTATCCTAATCCAGCTAATGATGTAGTAATTATTGACAATGGTAATTATAGTATTATGAATAACTACAATCTTATGATATTTAATAGCTTATCTCAGCAAGTATTTTTTAGTCAAATAAACACGCAGCAATTTCAAATTCCTGTATCTACTTTAGGAGCTGAGGGAACTTACATCATAAGGATATTTGACAGTGCTAATAACATAGTTAACACAAAGTATTTAATTCTTAATTAGGATTTGCTTTTTTCTTAACTTAATATTATAAAACTTACAAAATGAAGAAGGTATTATTCTTAACCTATCTAGACCTATTTTACTTATTTTAAATGTCATTATTTTTAACAGTAACAACATTTATTTGTTAATAAAGTTTGGCTATTGAACAGCAAATATCTAAATATTAATTGTTAAATTAACGTAATTAAATTTAAAATTATAAAAATTAAACTAAAAATTATGAAGAAAATTATTACTTCTTTAATGGCGTTATCTTTAATATTTAGCGCTTCTGCACAAGATGGGATGAAAGGAACTTACCTTCTTGGTGCAACTCAAGACATAACTTCTACTGGATGGTCTGATATTCAAATTACTCCTAGTGTTGGTTATTTCGTTTCTGATAATATCGCTGTTGGTTTAGGTTTTTCACTAGCTAATACTAATGATAATGGTGATAAAGCAACTGTAGGTGAAAATAAAACATCTACTATTGAATTTTCACCATTTCTTAGATATTACATGGATGATAAGCTATTTCTTGTTGCTGGAATTGGATTAACAAATGGTACCTCAACAATGTCAATGGATGGTGTCGATGATGTAGAAACTAAAATGTCTGCTTTTGGATTTAATGTTGGTGCTGGACTATCATTAATGTGGGGAGAGCGTGTTGCTATTGAACCAGCATTTATGATTGGTACTTCTAGTTCATCAAGTGAGATGGGGGGAACTTCAACAGATGGACCATCTGGATTAAATGCAGGTTTTCAAATTGGACTATCTTTGAGAATGTAACCAATAATTATTTAAAATAATTTAAAAGCCCGCTAATGCGGGCTTTTTTTTGTGCTCTAATATCTTATGAAGAATAAACTTTTTTTTATAGTTTATGTCTTAATTACAAAAAAAATCATAATTTTAAAAAAAATATAAATTATGAAAAAAATAATTACTTCTCTTATGGCGCTTTCCTTAATGTTTAGCGCTTCCGCACAAACTTCTTCTGGTGATATTCTACTAGATGCAGGTACTGATTTTAGTTTTACAACTTTGAATCTCAATGATATCGATCCTGGTGGATTAGGTGATATTTCACAAAAAACTTCTGGTATTGAACTTAATGCTACTGGTGGATATTTTGTGATTGATGGTTTAGTTCTAGGTTTATTAGCGAGTTACTCATCTGATAAAACTACTTCTGATCTTGGAGGTGGTGAAGTGGTAACAACTACAACTTCTTTAGTTGTAGGTCCAATGCTTAGATATTACATTGGTGAAACCAACTTATGGGGTCAACTTTCTTATGGATTAGGATCAGGAAAAACAAAAGATGAAACTGGTGGTACGACTACTGAAACTGATGATCCTAAGATTGGTGCTTTTGGCTTAGGTCTTGGATATGCTCATTTTTTAAATGATAATATTTCAATTAATCCTTCTTTAAGTTATAGTATGGCTACTGCAACTACTGAAGTTTCTGGAAGTGATGATATTAAAATGAAATATGGAGGAATTTCTTTTGGAATAGCTTTTAATCTTCATTTTTAATCAAAATATAATTTATTTAAAGCCCGCATAAGCGGGCTTTTTTTATACCCTAAAATAAGATGTTAATAAAGAATATTTAGTGATAATGGTAAAACCTTTATAATATTTTCTTTCTCCAAATTTATTGGTTCACCATCCAAATGTGCTACTTTGTAATTAGTTTTTATCACAAACTTTTTTGATTTTATATATTCAACATATTTAGATTTAAGTAATGTCTTAGTAAATCCTTTATATAAAAGAACTGGCAAAAGCCATTTACTATGTTTCTTTATAATCACTAAATCTAACATTCCGTCAGTCATATTTGCTTTAGGCGCTATGTATGCATTATTCCCGTATTGTTGTGTGTTGGCTATTGCTACTATAAAGGCGTCTAGCTCATATAATTCATTATTGCAGCTAATTGTGTATTTAGTACATTTAAAGTCTTTATAATACTTTAAAACTAATTTTATGTAAGAAATTAAACCTCGTTTATTTCTTTTAGAAAATTCTTTAGCTATAAAACCATCAAATCCTATTCCGGCTATTCCTAAATAGGGTAGTCCGTTAAAAGTAACAGTGTCTATTTTTTTGGTTTTTAAATTATTTATATTTTTTAATGCATTTTTAATATTCATGTCAATTCCTAAGGAACGTGCAACACCATTACCTGAACCCTTGGGGATAATAGAAAATAAAACATTGGTATTTACTAGACTCTGAAAAACTTCATTTACCAATCCATCCCCACCAACAGCAACTACAATGTCTATATTCTCTTTAGCGGCTTTAGCAGCAATTTCAATAGCGTGTTTTGCATGATTTGTCAGCTTGTAAGAGTATTTAAACTTATTTTCATCTAAATATTTAGGAATTAGTTCAATTACATCTGCACCATTTTTATGACCTGAGTTGGGGTTTATAATAAATAGTATTTCTTTGATCAATGTGTTTTGTTAGTTTTGTCTTTTCTAAATATAGCATTGTATTTCAACTACAATGTTAATATATTTTTAATTTTGATAAAAATTCATCCTATTTGTTTTGAAACAACAACTATTATTTTTTGGTAGATACGCAATTGTTTGGTTATTATTCTTTGTAGTAACTAAAGCTGTTTTTTTGCTTTATAATTTGGAGCATACAAATTCATTATCAGCATATGAAATTGCCAAAATATTTTTATATGGTTTTAGAATGGATATTTCTGCAACTGGATATATGCTATTAATACCTGGTCTTATTTTAGTATTTATTCCATTTATAAGTAAGTATGTTTTTTTTACTCTTAATAAATTATTTTTTATTGTAATCTCCTTGTTTGTTGGCTTTATAACTATTGTTGATTGTGAATTGTATAAACATTGGGGATTTAGATTGGACCTAACTCCTCTTAATTATATTGGCAATGATGCAATGTCTTCAATTCTTTGGAGTAAAGTTTTACTTTTAATTTCATACTGGTTGGTTATATGTGGACTTTTCTATTTAGGTTTTAATCGATTCGTTTTAAATAAATTTAAATTTAGTAATGGAAAATGGTTTCATTCACCTATTTATTTACTAATAACAGCAGCCTTAATATTACCCATAAGAGGAAGTTTAGATATAGGGCCTATGAATGCTGGTTTTGTATATTTTCATAAAGAAAAGCCTTTTGCAAACCATGCTGCACTTAATGTTTTTTGGAATGTAGGTAATGCTGTAGATAAAGCAAATAACGAAGACAGGTACCCAGAAAATTTTGTCGATTCTAAAATTGCTAAACGTGATTTTAACCTATTATACAACCAAACTAATAAAATTGACTCTCTAGATATTTTAAAATCTCAAAAACCCAATATATTAATTGTTATTTTAGAAGGTTTCACAGCTAAAATTATTGGAGCCCTTGGAGGAGATTCGACTATTACACCAAATTTTAATAATCTAGTTAAAGAAGGAATTCTATTTGAAAACTATTATGCAAGTGGAGACCGTACCGATAAAGGGCTTATTTCTATACTAAGTGGTTACCCTGCACAAACAAAAACTTCCATTATAACCTATACGGGAAAATCAGAAAAATTGCCAAATCTTACTTTAGATTTAAAAAAACAAGGTTATCATACATCATTTTTATATGGGGGAGATGTTAATTTTGCTAACATGAACTCTTATTTAAATATATGTGGGTTTAGTCAAGTGATTAAAAAATCTCACTTTAATATTAATCAAGGTACCAGTAAATGGGGAGTTCACGATCATATTACTTTTGATACCTTATACAATCATCTTTCAAGACAAAATCTTCCTTTTTTCAATACCATGCTTAGCTTAAGTAGTCATGAGCCATTTGAGGTTCCTATGGAAAGTTTTTTTATTGGAGAGGATGATGAAACTAAATTTTTAAATTCAGCTTATTATACAGACTTTAGCTTGGGAAATTTCATTAATAAAGCCAAAAAATCTCCTTGGTGGGAAAATACCTTAGTTATTTTACTTGCCGACCATGGGAATCGTCATCCTGGTAATTCTCCTAATTACCCACCAGAACGCTTTCATATACCTATGCTTTGGTTGGGTGGTGCATTAAACGTAAAAGATACCATCGTGAAATCTTACGGATCACAAACAGACCTGCCAGCTACAATTTTAAGTAGACTTAATATTAATACTGAAAAATACATTTACAGTAAAGATATTTTGAGAGTTAAGAATAATGATTTTGCATATTATGTTTACAACAATGGATTTGGATTTGTAAGTGACTCTAATGAAGTGGTTTATGACCTAGATGGCAAACAATTAATTCATGCTAAAGGAGACAGTAATAAATTGTCAATTGGCAAATCCTATATGCAAATGATTTATAGTGACTTTAATAACCTATAATTTAATTACATATTCTTCTAACTTTTATTTTTGATTTACGTTTATATAAATAACATGAAGAACTTATTTTTATTAAGTATTTTATTTTTGCTTTTAGCCTGTAAAAAAGATGGATGTACTGATGTATTAGCCTCTAATTACGACCATAAAGCAAACAGAAATGATGGTTCTTGTATTGGGCCATGTATGGGATGTAAATATCAAGGGGGAATTGTTTTTTATTTAGATGGAAATGGAGGGGGACTAATTGCAGCATTGGTTGATCAATCTAATTCTGCTCCTTGGGGTTGTGATGGTGTTAATATTTCAGGTGCAAATGCTACTTCTATTGGTAGTGGAATCCTAAATACTACCAATATTGAAATTGACTGTGAAGCAAACGGTACTGCAGCAGATATTTGCACAAATTTATCTTTAGAAGGTTATAATGATTGGTTTTTACCATCAAGAGATGAGCTAGATTTAATGTATCAAAATCTAAAAAGGGGAAGTTCGTTAGATAACTTAGGAGGGTTTTCCAACGCTGACTATTGGAGTTCCACCCAAGGCGATCAATCTATTGCATGGAAACAAGGTTTTTATGGAGGATATCAAAACTTTGGAAGTAAGTCTATATCAGTATCTGTACGTGCTGTTAGAGCCTTTTAAATAATAGTTTATAAAATTTAATTATTTTAATTTATTAATAATACTAATTAAAATTTACTCCATTACCATCAAATCTTTCTACAGTAATTTTCATTTTCTTCTGAATAATTTTAAAATGGTGTTCCTCTTCTGGTGCTACAAAAGTGATGGCTTCACCTAATGACTCTGCTCTTCCTGTACGACCAATTCTATGTATATAATCTTTTGGTGATCTAGGCAGTTCGTAATTAATTACGTGTGGTAAATATTCTATATCTATTCCTCTTGCAAGTAGATCTGTAGTGACAAGTACTCTTAATCTACCATTTTTAAAATCTTGAAGCGCCATTTTTCTAGCTTCTTGATTTTTCTTACCATGAATTGCTCTAGCAGCTATTCCGTTTTTTCGAAGCTTATCAGAAACATTATCTGCCTTATAAGTTGATGCTGTAAAAACCAATACTTGTTTTAGGTTACCACTTTTTATTAAGTGTCTTAAAAGTGGTCCTTTTTTTTCATTTGAAATAGAGTAGGCCAGTTGAGAAATATTTTCAAGGTTATTTTCTTTAGGTGTTACATTTATTATAGTAGGATTACGTAATAATATTTGATTAATTTCTTCTACTTTCTCGTTTAAGGTAGCGGAAAATAATAAGTTTTGTCTTTTTGATGGTAGCAGTGAAAATATTTGACTCATTTCGTCTTTAAAACCCAAATTAAGTAGTTTGTCTGCTTCATCTAAAACAAGGGTTTTAAGCTTGTCAAAATGAATAGCATTTGAATTTACTAAGTCAAGTAACCTTCCAGGAGTTGCAACTAGAATAGAGACACCAAAAAGAGATTTCATTTGAGGATTTATAGATACTCCACCATATATAGCCATAGTTTTAAATGAAGGTGAAATATCTTTTTCAAAAACATTAAAAACATCTTTAATTTGTTGAGCTAATTCTCTAGTTGGTACAATTATTAATACATCAACCTGTCTATCTTTTGAACCTTCTTGAAATTTAATCGATGATAAAATAGGTAATACATAACTGGCTGTCTTTCCAGATCCTGTTGGAGCTATCGCCAAAACATCATTTCCTTTTAGTATTGCAGGAATTACTTGCTTTTGAATTGGATATGGTTTTTTATAATTTTCTTTTTTAAGAATATTAACCAAAAATTGTTGTAAACCTAAATTATCAAAAGTCATAATTATGATTTCTTTTTATGTACAAGTTATATTACTATATGTAAAAGTACTTTTTAAAAGTTAAATTATAGCTTTGTAAAAACAAATTGAAAATGGAGGAGGGGAAGGGAAAAAAAACTAAAAATTCATTAACAGTTAAAATTGAGAATTGTATTGATCTATTAAATTCATTATTAGAGGATACTAATCAACTTTTTGAGTTGCCTAATGAACAAAGAGTTTCCTTGATTAAAGCTGCAGGGCTTTTGTCCAGACCCAATAAAGAAGAGTTTACAAATAGAAGAAAAAAGTCCAAACAGGCATTAAAAAGAAAAATTATAGAGCGTGAAAAACACGCCAGAAAAAAAACTGGTATTAGATCTGCTAGGGAAGAAGTGATTTTTATTGCTCCAAAGTTTTTAGAGCTGCCTAAAATCAATGAGGACCGGTTATTAAACTCACCAAGAAACTGTTATGTATGTAAAAGTTTGTTTAGTAAACTTCATCATTTTTACGACTCTATGTGTAATGATTGTGGAGATTATAATTACGCTAAAAGATATCAAAGTGCAGATCTCAGTTCCCAAGTTGCTGTAATAACAGGATCTCGTTTAAAAATTGGATATCACATTACATTAATGTTATTAAAGGCTGGAGCTACAGTTATAGCAACTACTCGTTTTCCTGTAGATTCTGCTTTAAGATTCTCAAAAGAGGAGGATTTTGATCAATGGGGCCACAGATTGCATATCCATGGACTAGACTTAAGGCATATTCCAAGTGTAGAATTATTTTGTGATTATGTTGAGAAGAAATTTAATCGCTTAGATATTTTAATCAACAATGCCGCTCAAACTGTTAGAAGACCTTCTGGTTTTTTTCAACATTTAATGGCAAATGAAGAATTGGCTTTTGAAGCTTTACCGTCTTCAATAAAAGATTTATTAAAAAGTCACTTTCAATGTACTCAAGAAATAGAATTTTCATCCTCTACTAATAATAAAAATAATGAATTACCTGTTACTTGGCATGGAATTGACCCTGGACTAGGCTTAAGATCTTCGGCAAAATTATCTCAAATACCATATAGCTTTGATAGCTCTTTGAAATCTAAAGAAATTTTTCCTGAGGGAAAACTAGATGCTGATTTGCAGCAAGTTGACTTACGAAAAACAAATAGTTGGCGTTTAAAATTAGGAGAAATTGAAACTCTTGAAATGATTGAAGTACAGCTGGTTAATGCGGTTGCTCCTTTTGTTTTATGCAATAGACTATCAACTTTAATGAGAAAAACTAATACTGGTCAAAAGCATATTGTAAATGTATCTGCAATGGAAGGGAAATTTCATAGATTCAAAAAGATTTCACGACATCCACATACCAATATGGCAAAAGCAGCTCTAAATATGCTTACACATACATCTGCTTCAGAATTTGCAAAAGATGGAGTATTTATGAATGCTGTTGATACTGGATGGGTAACTGATGAAGATCCTATAGAATTATCTAGAAAAAAAGAAATTGAACATGATTTTCAACCCCCTTTAGATATTGTAGATGGTGCAGCTAGAGTTATGGATCCACTTTTAGATGGAATAAATACAGGAAAGCATTGGTGTGGAAAATTCCTCAAAGATTACAGACCTATTGATTGGTAAATAAAGAAAAGGAAACTTTTAAATAATACTAACGTTCACATGTCTTTACTCCAAAAATACGGGAAGTCCAGCAAATTCCTGAAAGTGCATTATAAATAAGAGCAACTCCTACAAAACTTTGTAATAGTGGAAAAAAAGTATATCCATATAAAAAAGCTGCAGGAATTAAAAATAGAGAAATAATAGCTCTAGACCATCTTTCAGGTTTGTTTATATTTTTTGATATTCCATTCATAACTATATATTTATATTTTAAAATTAAATATATAAAAAAAGCAAATTCCTCTGCTCTTTTAAAATTTCAATATTTTAATAATTTTTAATGACTAATAATAATCTTTTTAATAACTAGCTTATCATTTATTATAAGACTTAACAAATAAACATTATTTCGAAAATTAGAAGTATTCAATGATATGCTTTTAGAATTTATATCTAGACTAGAATAAACAATTCTGCCTAATAAATCTTTGATTTCTAATGATTTAATATTATCACTTGATGAGATATTTAGTATATCATTTACAGGATTCGGATATAAATTAATTGAACTACTTAAATTATCCCAAATACCAGTTGAAGTAATATAAGTCACATTAAATAAAGCTGTATCAGCACATCCGTTGGTATCTAATGCAACAACTGAATATAATCCATTAGTGTCAGGTGTAATCATAGAGTTAGTATCTTCTGTATTCCATAAATAACTTACCCCTCCGCTAGCAACTAAATCGATTCCAGATGTATCAATAGAGGCAGATACATTATAAATAGTTAAGTCGAGTGTTACGTTACTGTCGCAGCCATTTAAAGCTATATAATTATTAGTGTATATTCCACTAGAGTCATAATTCACTCCGTCCCATACAAATGAATCACATCTAGTAACTAACACTGTAGATGTCGATTCATTATTAATTATAAGATTTAATGTTACTAAACTATCACAACCATTTAAACCTTGATAAACGTTAGTATATAAACCAGTTGAATCATAGGTGATTCCGTCCCATACAAACGAATCACATTCTGTGACTGAAATAGTTGATGACGTACTATTATTGATTGTAAGATCTAATTTTAGTACACTATCACAACCATTTAAACCTTGATAAACATTAGTATATAAACCAGTTGAATCATAGGTGATTCCGTCCCATACAAACAAATCACATTCTGTAACTGAGACAGTAGATGTTGATCCATTATTAATTGTAAGATCTAATGTAACTATACTATCACAGCCATTTGCAGATATATAATTATTAGTATATATTCCAGAAGAGTCATAAGATACACCGTCCCAAATAAATGAATCACAAACTGATACAGTTAAAGTTAAAAATGAACTATTATTAATTATGAGATCTAAATTAACCGTACTATCACAACCGTTTGAACCAAGATAAATGTTGGTAAAGGTTCCTGATGAATCATAATTTACTCCGTTCCAAATAAATGAATCACATTTTATTAATGAAATAGTTGATGATGTACTATTATTGATTGTAAGATCTAATGTAACTATACTATCACAACCATTAGCACTTATATAATTATTGGTATATAAACCATTTGAATCATAGATTATTCCATCCCACACAAAAGAATCACATGCTGTAAAAGGAACAGTTAAGTATGAACTATTGTTAATTGTTAAATCTAAAATAATTAAACAAGAAGATGATAAAGTATCATAGTATAATCCAGTTGAGTCATAATTATTTCCATTCCAAATATAATTATCACAAGACGAAATTTGAATAATAGTATCGTTACCAATAATAGATAAATTTAATATTACTGTACTATCACAACCGTTTGAACCCGTATAATTATTGGTGTAGATTCCAGTTGAATCATAAGTTATACCATCCCATAGTAATGAGTCACATCTAGAAAAATTTAAAGTAGATGTAGAACTATTATTAATTGTAAGATCTAATGAGACTGTACTGTCACAACCGTTTGAAGCAATATAGACTTTGGTAAATATTCCAGTTGTATCATATATAACTCCATCCCATAGAAATGAATCACACGCTGTAAAAGTTACAGTTGAAGTTGACCCATAATTAATTGTAACGACAACTTGATCAGTTCCAATACAACCATTACCATCTGTTCCAGTTACTGAGTAAGTGGTAGTTGCTGTTGGAGTGAATGCAGTTCCATCATTTACTCCATTATTCCAAGAATAAGTCGTTGCTCCAGTTCCTGAAAGTGTTACAGCACCTCCATCACAAACAGCTTGATCAGTACCAGCTGATACTGTTGGTAAATCATTGATAGTTAAATTCCCAGTAGCTGAAGCACTTTGACAACCATTAACATCAGTTACAACTACGGAATAGGCTCCAGCAGTTGTTCCATTTGTAGTATCAGTTGTTCCAGTTCCATTACCGCTCCATAGCCAAGCTGTTGCAGTAGAGCTCGTAGCTGTAAAAGTTGCAGCTGGATCTCCAGCACATATAGTGGCATCATTTACTGTTACCGCTGGCAAAGTATTTACGGTAATAACAACTTGATCTGTTCCCGTACAACCATTGGCATCTGTTCCAGTCACGGTGTAAGTTGCAGTTGCAGTTGGGGTGAAAGCAGAACCATCAGTAACTGCATTATCCCAAGCATAAGTAGATGCTCCAGAACCTGAAAGTGTTACAGTCCCTCCATCACAAACAGTAAGATCAGCTCCAGCTGATACTGATGGCAAAGTATTTACGTTAATAACAACTTGATCAGTTCCAATACAACCATTACCATCTGTTCCAGTTACTGAGTAAGTGGTAGTTGCTGTTGGAGTGAATGCAGTTCCATCATTTACTCCATTATTCCAAGAATAAGTCGTTGCTCCAGTTCCTGAAAGTGTTACAGCACCTCCATCACAAACAGCTTGATCAGTACCAGCTGATACTGTTGGTAAATCATTGATAGTTAAATTCCCAGTAGCTGAAGCACTTTGACAACCATTAACATCAGTTACAACTACGGAATAGGCTCCAGCAGTTGTTCCATTTGTAGTATCAGTTGTTCCAGTTCCATTACCGCTCCATAGCCAAGCTGTTGCAGTAGAGCTCGTAGCTGTAAAAGTTGCAGCTGGATCTCCAGCACATATAGTGGCATCATTTACTGTTACCGCTGGCAAAGTATTTACGGTAATAACAACTTGATCTGTTCCCGTACAACCATTGGCATCTGTTCCAGTCACGGTGTAAGTTGCAGTTGCAGTTGGGGTGAAAGCAGAACCATCAGTAACTGCATTATCCCAAGCATAAGTAGATGCTCCAGAACCTGAAAGTGTTACAGTCCCTCCATCACAAACAATTTGATCGATTCCAGCGTTTAGTGAAGGCGAACTATAAATTGAAAAGTTGGTACTATCTAAACTTAATCCACAACTGTTTAAAAATTCATAACTAATTGTGTGAACACCAACTCCTAATAAATTTGGTTTTAAAGAATCTTCTACAACACCATCAATTTTATATATACCACCAGATGGTATACCATAATTTAATTTTATTTTAGAATCATTAATACAAAAATCAGCGATATTATTAAGCTGCGCATTGATATTAGCATCAATTTGAATATTTTTAGTTGAGGAAGAGGTACATCCATTTTCAATAACAGTGTAAGTGATTGGAAAAAATCCAGGTCCTGAAAAAAATGGATAAAAATTATTGCTTATTACAAAAGGTCCAGAATAAGTTCCTCCAAAAGGACTGGCAGAAAATAATGGGGTAGAGGATATATTTTCACATATTGAATCGTAATCTGGATAATTAATTGTTGGAGAAGCATTTACAACTAAATAAAAGTCTACACTGTCTTCACAGTTTTGAGTAACAGAATATTTATACCTTATTAGGTGAGTCCCAACTCCAGCATTAATTGGGTTAAAAGTAGTTCCAGAAACTCCTGGTCCAGAGTAATTACCACCACTTGGATTTACTGTTGCACCTAATGAATAAGAGCCATCACCTTCACAAAAGCTAGGAAGATTATTAGAAAGAATTAAAGGTGGGGTTTGTACTGTATTGGCTATTCTTATTGCATCATCACTGCAGCCTTGAGCGTTGGTATAGGTATAAGTTATTAAACTTGGTCCAGGACCCAAGACAGTTGGGTCAAAAACAGAATCATTTATCATTCCTAGTCCTGACCAAATTCCACCACTTGGACTTCCAGCGGGAACAATTGTTGGTCCACCAGAAAAGCAAGCAGTAAAAGTACTTTGAGGGACGGTTACATTGGGCAGTGTTGCTATGGTTACATTTACTACATTACTTGTGTCTTTACATCCCAGGCTATCGGTAATCAAAGAAAAATCTCCAACATTAGTGGTGGTGTAGAAGGGTGAATTGCTACTTGATGTAGAGCTACCATTACTAACCCAATTGTAGGATATTCCAGAACTTACATTGGCATTTAGTGTTGCTGAATTTCCAGTACCACAAATAACAGGGTTTGCGGGAGTTACTTGAGAAAAAACAGGGTTACATGGTATTATTTCAGTTAAAAAGGCATCATTCAATTGATTGGTTGTAGTAGTATAATCTCCGAATGATCTATATTGGGGACCTATATTTCCACAAAATACAGCTTGGTTTTCGTTTCCAATAGAAAGGTCATAAATACCTAAAGAATATTTTTCAGGAAAAGCGTTGTTAGCTCCACTACCATCAACTTGAAGGACACTACTGTTAGAAGTACTCGTTACCCAATTAACAGAATTTAAGTTAGTATCCATATTTACAAATGTTATTTCGTCTGATCTAGAGAAAGTATTGTTATCTAAATTTATAGTTCCGTCTAGTGTGCCACCAAAAATTAATTGATTGTCTTTAACTTCAAGAGCAGAAATGGGGAAGCTATTTTGAGATTGCGAAGGAAAAGTGTTCAGCAAATTACAATTAGTTGGAACAAAATTTGAATTTAACTTTACTAGAGTGTTGGTATTTTCAGGAATATTAATTCCGGCTATAGTTTGGTTGAAATTACTATTCGCATAATTGTTAAACGCAAAATAAACATTATCTAGATTATCAATTGATAAGCCATAAGATATGTAATCTAATGCGTTGCTAAATCCAAAAAATGAGTTGAAAGAAGTTAAAGCGTTTTCAAGTTTATAAACGTTATTGTAAAAGCCTGAAGCATCTAATTCTAAAATCATTAATGCCCCTCTAGGGAAGTTGGCTGATGGTGTTGAAAAACTAGAAATGGAAGTAGGAGTAGACTGACCCCCAATTTTACAACCATTACTAGAGTAGTAGTATTGTGCAATTACATGATCATTGGAATTTACTTCAAAATCAAGACCAATTACAGCATCAGAATCTTGATTTGTGTTGCAGTAAATAGGGGTCAACCAACTGTTAGTGCCGTTAACATCTGTTTTTAAAATAAAACTATTTAAATACTTATAACCAAAAGTACCACCTCCACCAGGAGCTTGAGTGTTGGGAAGCGTTATGCCATCAAATTGTCTTCCAGCTGGATTTACAGCACCTATCTGAGAACCAGACACTCGGTTTGAAGCCATTAAATAAATATTTCCATTCTTGAATTTTATTTTACTTTTTCCATAATAATTAAATGTATTGTTGTTGTATCCATTAACATTATTGTTAAAATCATTATCGGTAGTTGCTCCAGTTTTAATCCATTGAAAATTTCCAGAAGTATCGTATTTGACCAAAAAATTATCAGACATACTTATGGTATTAGATGATGGTAGTATTGCAGTTACTGTATTACCATCAAAATTGGCTGTTGAAGAAAATAATCCACTTATATACAATCCACCTTGGTTGTCTAACTCTATATCCATTGCTTGGTCAGAATCTGGACCTCCTGCAGTTTTAATCCAGACTGGATTTCCCAAAGGATCTAATTTTCCAAAAAAAATATCTTTTGAATTTCCTGTTATGGTGGTATTTTTAATGGTAGCTGAAATATCGAAATTTCCAGCTATGTATTTATTACCTAGCTGATCAACCTTTACAGCCCTTATTGAAGCCTGATAACCGGATGAGGAGGAAGTAACTGTGTTTAAAAAAGAAAAGCCTTGGCTATAAAAAATAGTCGTAGTAGAAGACATTATTAAAACAGTAATTATTTTTAAAATATATTTCATAATTTTTATTTTTTTAATAACTAAAAATAGTTTTGCTCATCAATTAACTTACTTTTTAATTTAAAAACTAAACATTACAATTCTCAAAAAATTCAAAAAAGTAATCTTGTTATACTTTAAGGTTAAAAATTTAATCAATAATAAATTTTAAATAACCAATAATATTTACCATTTGATAAAAAATTAATTTTTTTTAAACTAACCCTATACATTAAGTTCTCTTGATTATTACTTTTGAAAATATTAGTAATTAACTAGAAAGAATATCGTATTTAGCTGAAAAAGCTACTGAATAATCAGTTTTCTTATTTCTATTAAGTTTCCTGTGTCATCATACAATTGTATATAATACAAGCCCACTCCTCCAAAACTTGTAATTGGTATTTGAAACTGAGAAATGGTTATAAAACTATTAAACACATCTTGTCCTAATGAGTTTATAATTTTAAGGCTGTAGTTAGTAATGGAACTAAAATTGCCATTGTCAATAAAGACTATATCGTTAGCAGGATTTGGATATATTTTTAGCGTATTTGAATTATTTGGAGAACTTATTCCAGATAGATTAACATTTATAATAAGTGTATCTGTTACAGAAATTAATACGGAATCGTAGTAGGTTATAGTATCATATATTGTAAAGTAGTTAGTGTCGTAATAAGTTACAAAACTAGTATCGAAAATACTAATGGAGTCGATTACTAAAACACTGTCAAAAACAGTAATAAATGTAGTGTCATAATTAGTAATGAAAGTAGTGTCGTAATAAGTTACAAAATTAGTATCGAAAATATTAATGGAGTCTATTACCAAAACACTATCAAAAACAGTAATAAATGTAGTATCGTAATTAGTTATGAAAGTAGTATCAAAACTATTTATAAAAGTGGTATCAAAAATATTTATGGAGTCTAATACCAAAACACTATCAAAAACAGTAATAAATGTAGTATCGTAATTGGTGATGAAAGTGGTGTCAAAACTATTTATAAAAGTGGTATCGAAAATATTAATGGAGTCTAATACCAAAACACTATCAAAAACAGTAATAAATGTAGTATCGTAATTGGTGATGAAAGTGGTGTCAAAATTATTTATAAAAGTAGTGTCTGTACAATTATTTGGATTAAAAACATAATTAATATAGTTTAATACTATACTATCACAGCCGCCATTTGTTGATAGAGTACTGTCAATTGATTCTAGATATGTTTTGGGTGAATTAGATTGAAAATCAACATTTGAAACGTAATAGACTATGGTGTCTGAACTTGTATAATTGTTTGTAATGGTTAAGATTAGTGAAACAATACTGTCACAACCTAATGAATTCGTTCCATTCCAAGTATATATTCCAGTAGAATTATAAGTTGTTCCGTTCCAGGTATAAGAATCGCATTCTGATCTTGTGTCTGTTGCTGTAACAGAGCTACAAGGCAAATGATTTCTTAATGAGATAGAGTCAATTTCTGTTTGGGTTAATGCTCTATCATAGATAATTATGTCATCTAATTTACCATCTAAGTATCTGAATTGATTCCACTCTCCGGCTAATCCAAAAGTTAAATCACCATCTTGGTTAGAAAGATTTAATCCAGAAGTGTTTTTAGGTATGGTCCCTAGTATAACCCCGTTTTTATAATATCTAAGACTATCACCATCTGAAGAATATATAAAGTTAGTCCAAACTCCTGGAGTAAAGTTCATCCCATTACTATATCCAAATACTACTTGTTGGCCGTTATTCGTCCAGCACACAAGACCAAGTGTGGTATCTGTTGTTCCAAATATATTATACTCCCAGTCATAAACATATGGTTGGCTAAATTCTCTTTTACCCATTATTCCAATTTCTGGACTGTAGGAGTATTGTGTGGATTGTGAAACTGTAATATTATCAATAGCGATATCGCCTGTGAAGCAATCTTGGCCAACTTGACTAGTATATTCAAACTCGAGTTGTACAACTTCACCTAAAAAAGCCGATAAATCAACTGTTACATTCTGCCAAGGGGCTGAACTGGATGTTTGTTGTTGCCCTGATAATGTATAAACTGTTGTATAACCTAGGCTACTTGAGCCTACTTTTACATTAAGAGTTCCCATTTTAGCTCCATAGGCATGAAAATAAAATGACAATTCTGACGTATCACTTGTTGTTAAGTCTATAGCAGGTGAGTACATTGATCCATGGTAGGGTACCGAATGATAGTCCCCAGGAATTGTTGTTTCGTAATAACGATATTTACTTCCAGATTGAGCACCATTAGGTCCTGTTCCAACACTGGCTGTTGCTCCAGAATGCCTAACCCATTTATCATTTTGAAC
>Ga0206682_10002082_pt1 | contig 18695 bp, 17 predicted proteins | sample M240m12015metaG_FD_155444 | JGI IMG/M metagenome (GOLD analysis project Ga0206682, IMG submission 155444) | Ammonia-oxidizing marine archaeal communities from Monterey Bay, California, United States - M2 40m 12015 | ecosystem: Environmental > Aquatic > Marine > Intertidal zone | place: USA...
ATACCATAAACTTTTGAAGTCTATTTCTAATAGACTTCTTTTTGGTTTTATGATTTTATCCCAATTTTTATCGCTCATATTAAATTATTAGTTAACAAGGTCAGTTTTTTTTAATACTATTTTCATTCCTAGTTCTTTAAGTTCTGCGGTTATATAATTATTGGAAATAGTTTTAATAATGGCATTTTTACTTTTTATCTGCCCCTTATTAATATCTATTTTATCTCCTATATTTAACTGTTTAATTTCAAATTCTTGTGCTTTGTCTTTGGATATTATTCCTTTTAGAGCATCAATTTCAGACTCTCTAACAATTGCTGGTTTCCCAAGCCAAAAAATATAATTTAACACAGAATTGTCTTTTAAGGGTAAAGCACGATTTTTTTCTATTATTTTTATAAATAAGTAAGAGGGCAATAACGGTTCTGATACCTTTTTTTTTCTATCGCTCCACTGCTTTAATGTTGTTTTCAAAGGGCAGTATACTTCAAAGCCATTTTGGGTTAACCTTTCTAGTGCTTTAATTTCATGCCTTGGCTTTGTATAAAGAACATGCCATTTTTTATTTTGGTTGGTTTCTATCATTTAATCTTTTGCCCAAATCAGTAGTTGGTTTTTATTTTGACTTCCTTTAGGAAATTCCTCCTCTGTGTATGCTATATAGCGTATTTTTCTTTCTATTATTTTTTCTGTTTTTTCTATAACGTCCGTTAAATAATTTTTATTGATTTTTCCTACAAGTATAATATCTACTAAATCGCAATTTCTTCCTTCGGCTAACTCTCCTGTTAAATATATTTTAGTTGGCTCCCCAAGGCCTCTTAAAATATTATCTATAATAACATCTATCCCTAAGTATTTTCTTACAATTTGGTTAACGTCTTTAAATAAAGGATGTAGTTTATTTACTGTAAACATTTTTTTATTTCCGATCTTACTAGAGTGTAACATGTTTGCTTCCTCTAGCCTGTTTAGTTCCAGTCTAACAGAGTTCGTAGATTCATCTAACTCCTCACTTAAGCCTCTTAAATAGGCAGAGTTTTGAGGATTTAAAAAAAACTTAAGAAGAAGTTTAACTCTTGTCTTGGATGTAATTAAGGTTTTAATCAAAATTTGATGTCTAAATACAGCTTCGCCACGTCAGCCACAGTTGTGAAACAACAATAGCGAGTAAAAAAACTACTCAAAGTTAAAAAAATTTATTTATTTCAAGTCTTTAAGTCAGAATACTTGCAAGCTTTACTTTCTGTCCTTATTTCGTCTCCACTTAGGACTAAAAAATCTTGAATTTGAATTTTTTTTTAATTTAAATACAATTACATTAAATACAACTTGATAAATTGGGCAGTAAATGAAAATTTCAAAATAATTGGTAATAATATTAATTTATTTAACAACTTAGTATTATGCTTATTGGAAAAGATTTTGACAAAATAGAAATTTCATTATTTGGCTATGACCTAGTAGAGCCCAATGCATTTATCGGGGACAGTATCATACTTATAGTTGCATTATTACTAGCTTCAAAAACCAAAAAAATTAGTAAGTCTTCAGATTTTTTTAAAAATTGGAGATATTTTTATTTGCTCTTTGGAATTGATATGTTTCTTGGAGGAATCGGTCATCTAATGTTCAAATATTGGGGCTTTAATGGCAAATATTTACCTTGGATATTAGGAATTTTCTGCGTTTTCTTTGTTGAACGAGCAATGTTAAGCTTGTTAATGTCTAGCTCAAAATCAATTTGGAAGAATCTGAGCTTTTATAAATTAATTTTCGCATTACTTTTAGAACTCTGTGTTTTTTATGCTATCGATATGTCTAAAGACCATTCAATTGGCCTGAGAATACCTGCTATAAATTCGGCAATTGGATTTGTTTTTTCTCTTGTTATTCTTGGAAATAAATATAGAAAAGAAATTGATAAAAATTTTATTTATATGATTTATGGAGTTTTGCTTTTAATTCCCTCAGGGTTATTTATTAGTTTTAAAATTAATATCCACCCTTGGTTTGACAAAAATGACTTTGGCCATTTATTGCTTATTATAGCAATGTTTCTTTATTTTAAATCAATTAAATCCTACGGTAAAATCGTGGGGAACAAACAATCGTGATATTATTAATCACTAATATTTAATAATTCAACTTTATATTGGAATAGTATTTGTTAATTTAATGAATCATTTTATTTTAGTAATATGAAATCTATTTACTTGTTTATAGTATTTGTTTTATTGTTGACTTTTAACAGCTTTGGCCAGCAGCGTTACCCAGAAAAAGAAGTTACCATGGACCACGACACTATGTTTCTTAAAAAAGACATGCACAAGATATCTGGAACAGTTTATAATGAACACGGAGAATTAGGCGTTTTTAAAAATGGGCTTAGAGATGGTATTCACAAAGAATGGTTTAGAAGTGGCAATCTTAAAGACGAAATATCTTACAGCAATGGTTTAAAAGACGGTGAGTTTAGATACTGGGATGACAAAGGACAATTGTTAAAAGAAGGGCACTATATTAAAAATAATCTTGACGGGCTTATTAAAGAATGGTACCACAATGGGAATATCAAACTTGAAGTCAATTATAAAAATGGTGCTATGCATGGATTAAGAACAGAATGGTACAAAAGTGGCCATAAATGGTCCGAACAAATAATGGAAAATGGGTTTGTTGTTTCTGGAAAGCACTTTTACAACGATGGCACTGAAATCACCCATGGAAATTTCATCAAACATTGACTTGGACCATACGTACGCTAAAGATTTGTGGTTGGTCGAGTTTATTAATGGGAGTTATATTCTTTATTAATCCTTATTTCTATGCCGAATTAGAAGGTGCAAACTTTGAAAATATAGCATGGCTTAGAAATTTAGGAGCTGCACTTGTTTCTGTAAATGGAATCGGTGCTCTACTAGCTTCCTCAAATCCTATTAAAGAGAAAAAGCTATACGACGTAGTTCTTCTTGCTTCATGCCTCGAGACAATTGCCTTATCTTGGTCTACCTATAGCTGGGAATTTTCAGCGACTGTACCATGTTTAATTGTAGTTCCACTTTTGATGGCATCTCTTGTGAGTATTTTACTTTTAATATTTAGACCATAAATGAATATTATCAACCTAATTCTAGCGGGATTTTTCCTGCTTTTTTTGCAATTATAATGAATGCCATCATTCAATTTTTTCTATAATGACTTGGTATGATTTGTTCATGAAACTCCAAAAAAAATATGGCCAAAAAAAATGAAAATAATTGATTCTTTATGGCTTTTTTTAGGACACCCTTTATTCTTAGTATTAATAGTCTATTATACAGCACATTTTTTCTTCATTTAATTTTAATAATTGTTTGTTGGATTTTTGTAGATTTATGAAAATTACCAAAATGAAAAAAATATTAGCTCTCTTAATCTTACTCCCTTCTTTTCTAATGGCGCAGGAAAAACTTACTTATAGTGATATTATTAAAATTAAAAATCAAGATTTATTTTTAAAAACTGTTATTGAAAAAGGTTATTCTGAAGGCAATTCGACATCCGAAAAACTTTATTATGGTAAAGGCTTATCCAAAGACAAAATGGAAGCTACTGACTGGGCAGAGTTTACACCACTTACTGGAGAATTCTATTTTGAGCAAAGTAATATAGAATATGCTAGAAAACGTGCCAAAGGTAAACCATGTTATTACGATCAAATTGTTTCGGAAATAAAAAGTACTTGTGAATACAATAAAATAATGAAACACTCTTCTTCAAAAAATGGATCCGTAAACTTTACTACTTATAAATGTCCTGGAGCCAAATATAAAGGCTATTTGGGGTTTGCTCAGATTGATGGAAATGGAGTAGTTCAACTATTTCCAAAATAGTATTCATCTATTTTTTCTATTAGAAGCTGTTAATCAATATCCTATTTTGAAAGTTGTAGGTTAAGAAACTTTTCCATTGCTCTATAGAACTCAAATCTGTTCTCTTCATTCCTAAAGCCATGTCCTTCATCTTTTTTTACTAGATATTCAACTTCTATACCTTTTTCCTTCATAGCTTTTACCATCTGATCGGACTCATCTACATTTACCCTTGGATCGTTGGCTCCCTGAGCAATAAAAAGTGGAGCTTTAATTTTATCTACATGAAAAACCGGAGAAACCTCTCTTAGCATAGCGCTATCTTTTTCTACGTCACCAACCATTTCATACATCATCTCCAACATTGGTTCCCAGTAAGGAGGAATGGTTTTCATGAAAGTAAACATATTTGAAACACCAACATAGTCTACACCAGCGGCATACATTTTTGGTTCTTTAACCAGACCCATAAGAGTAGCATAACCGCCATAACTACCACCATAAATTGCAATTCTATTGCTGTCTGCTATTCCTTTGTCAATTAACCACTGTGTCCCATCTGTAATATCGTCTTGCATTTCTCTGCCCCATTTCTTGAAAGATGCTTCAAAGAACTGACGGCCATAACCTGTAGAGCCTCTAAAGTTCATTTGTAAAACTGCGTAGCCTCTGTTAGCCAAAAACTGAATCTCAGGGTTAAAACCCCAACTGTCTCTTGCCCAAGGCCCACCATGAGGATTAATTACAACAGGTAAATTTTTAGCATTTTCCATATTGTAACCTTTGGGAAGCGTTAAATAACCATTTATTTTTAACCCATCTCTTGATTGGTAAGCTATTGGCAACTGGTTGGACATCTCATTTTCATCAATCCACGGGCTAACATCTACAATCTTTTCCATTTTATCATCTTCAGAATTGTAGATATAATATGCTCCTAAAGATTTATCACTATAGGTTCTTAAAATAAGTATATTTTCGTCCTTATTAACGCCTGTAATTCCTATTTCATATCCTGGAAGCTGCTTTTGAATTTTTTCAAATGTTGCTTTCGAAGTAGAATCAAAATAATGTCTTTCACTTTTCCAACTCTCAAAGTAAGCAGCAGTAATTACCTTTCTTTTTCTTGAATACCCAACTCCATTAACATCATAATCATCATTAGCATAAAGCACTTTTACTTCTTTAGCAGTAACGGGATCAAATTCAACAATTGCAGATTTATCTCTTCCTAAATTAGAAGAACCAATAATGTTTTTATTGTCAAAAGTAAAAAACTGAGGATTAAAACCTTCCTTAAAATTTGTAGTAATAATTGTTTTGAATTCGTCTTCTTCGTTTTCTCTATAAAGAATGCTTTGATTCACTCCATCCACAATTGCAGTAGCTATTCTTAGCTTTCCATCATGGTCAAACATCCACCCTTGAATATTTCCTGGATTTTCTGCCAGCATGGATATTTCACCAGTTTTAAGGTTTAATCTGTATGGATCGAAAACTTGTTTATTTCGTTTGTTAAGACCAATTACTACAAAATCTTTTTGATCTGGAAGATCGTCAATTATTTGAGCTCTTACTCCCTCAAAATCTGTAAAACCAATAGGATTAGAGCCATCAATATTTACACCAAATAAATGAAAATTTTCATCTCCTGCCTCATCCTTTAAAAAGACAATTTGTTCATTGTTAGGCCAAAAATAACCTGCAATATCTCTCGCTTCTTCAAAAGTTAATTGAGTGGCAGAAGAATCACCAATTTTTTGAATGAAAATATTCATTCTGTTTTTGTAGGGAGCCATGAAAGAATAAAAGCTTCCGTCAGGGGATATCTGATAACTAGATTTCTCTGGATTTTTGAAAAAATCTTCTATAGGAATTTCCTTGGCAATCACTATTTCATTTGTTTTTTGTTTAGCATTTTCATTAACACATGAGAAAAGACTAAAAGTAAGTATTATTAAAGAAAATATATTGGATAATTTATACATAATTATAATTTTAATAAAGATCGAATTTAAATATATTTCGATTCATAAAAAGCAGATAAAAAGCTATTTTATTTCTTGAACTTTTTCTATTTCAGCAGTCAAGATATTCATTTTTTTATTTGAATTTAAAAATTTAATAACTTCTTGCTGATCCCCAAACACATCGATTTTATAAGTAACCTTAATAATTTCTCCTTTTAGTTTTCGGCCGTCTTTAAGAAAAACAATAACATTCACACCAATTTTTGAACTTAACTTGTTGACATCAATCAAGTTATTTTCTAGTTCTTTTACAACATTTGAAGTTCTTTTTGGCACATCATACTCTAGATTCTTTAAACTAGAGTTATTTACATTAGAATTCTTTAAAGAATAAGGAAATGTTTGAAAGCTATTTATTTCTGAATTCTTTAAGTAAAGAACTCTGTCTCTTTTACTTTTAAAAAAACAACCATCTGAATCAATTTTTTCAATCGTGCCACAATACACACTATTATAAATTGTTTTAAAACATATAGAATCTCCTACTTTTTGCCCAAAATTTAGAGAAGGAATTAAGACTAACAACAAGATTAATTTTTTCAAAAACTAATCTTTTTTAGCTATATTAAATCCCATAGAAAGTCCAATATATCCACCTTCGCTACCACTTGAATAAAAAAGATTTACAGGAATATTTAAATACCCAGAGTGAAAAGTTTTTCCAAGTGCCCAAACCCATCCGGTTTTAATTCTAGGACTACTATTTCCTGAAAAATCAGTTCTGTATTCAAAAACTGGAGTTTCTCCTTGCCAGTTCCCATCTGATCTGTAATTCCAATCATCAATTACATCATACTCTCCGTCTGCGCCAATTGTATAATACCCTTCTGCACTAGAAGATATTCTAAAAGTTGGACCAAACCCAAACTCCCAACCATTTTTAGAACTTCTAAACCCATTTAATAAAGCAAGTGAGGGGCTAAATAAACCTTTTTCTACACCTGTAATAAAAATTAAACCTTCTAGTAATGCCTGAAAATCTCCAGCACTTAAATAAGACCCTTCAAATTGATAACCAATTTGTGACATTACAACTGGGCTATTTATACCAAGACCGCCTTCAGCCTTTTGAGCAGATAGTATTTTTGCAGTATTTCCGATAACATAAGAGAGTCCCATTCTAGGGCCGTTGTTTTTTAAATAAGTTATTGGTGTTATTGGGGGTTGGTTGAAATAAACGAGAGTATTTAGTAACTCCTGGCTATTTTCAATTCCCAAGGCCTTGTTAACTACAATTTTTACCATGCTCTGAATCTCTGCATCTAGATTTATGAATTCTTCAATGGCAACTTTGTCATAGCTTTCAGAATCTACATCTAGGATTTTTACAGTGACTACTATTTTTTTCCCTAGGTTCTCAATAGATCCAGTTATTACTTTATCAACTCCAGCACTTTTCCCAACTCTCAACAAACACTTTTTACCGTAGCAATTGGATACATCAATTTCATTTTCTTTTAAAATCTCAATCATATCTAATTTATCAATTACATTGAATTGTTCTGTTTTTGTCATTTCAACTCTAAGAACACTCTCCGCCATTTCAGGGCTTATCTTTGCACTTTGAGTATACACGCTTAAAACAGCAGCAGACTGGGATTGGGCATTGAAACTTAATGATATAATGCTAAAAAGTATAAAAGGTATGTAATTAAATAGATTCTTCATGATTTAAATTTTAACATAAATCTATTTAAAATAATAATAAAGACATTTCTATATTAATAACAATAAAGATATTTAAAATGCTGTTTAAATGTTTCAAAATACTGAATGTCAGACACTTGAAAATTAAAAAAAGTATAATAAATTAATTTCTTTGCATGGATCTATAGCTTCGTAAAATGGCTATTTGAAGCAAGCTGTAGGGCAACAGTTTTAAAAACCTTAAAGACATTCTATTTTTCCACCCTGGAATAATTACTGGCCTTCCTTTCAAAGTGTTTCTTACAGCTTTTCTAGCCACTTTGTGGGGCTCAGTCACAGAAACACGAGCCATAAACCCTCCTTTTTGAATTTGATTTTTTACAACATCATTTGTAGGGGTTGCTCCTGGCTGTAATAGACTTACACTAATTCCAAAACTCTCTAACTCAACTCTTAAAGCTTCTGTGAAATACTTGACATATACTTTTGAAGCAGCATAAACAGATTTGTAAGGACATGGAAAATTAGCTATCATACTAGCGTTATTCAAAATAAAAGATGGAGAATTTTTTTTCAATTCTGGAATAAAATAGTGAGTCATTCTAGTAGTAGCTTTGATGTTGAGATCTATCATTTTCTCTACGTATGCTAAGGTATATTCCTCAAATGCTCCAAAACCTCCAAAGCCAGCATTATTAATTAAAAAATCAATTGAATAATTTTTTTTCTTCACCCAGTTAAAAATTTCTTCAGCACTTTTATCCTTTGTCAAATCAATTTCATAAAAGTCAGTTTGAACATTAAATTTATCGGCAATATTTTCTGATAAAACTTTTAAATTTTCTTTTGGCAAAGAAATCAGTAAAATATTTTTGCCCAAACTGGCACATTCTCTAGCCATTTCTAGACCCATTCCTTGACTTGCACCAGTAATAAGAGTGTATTTCATATTTAAAGTTGTCCTCTAATGTATATAACATTATTTATTTTTGTAACATTATGTAGAAATTATTAATTATTTAAATAGTATTTAATTGGATTTAATAAAAGAGATATCAAGTACGTTCTCCAAAAAAAAACAGAGAAACTTTATTAAATTTTTTTCTAGAAAAAGACCATCAAGCTTTAGAAAAGATGTCACACTTTTTGAAGAACTTAACAATCACTACAAATCAAACAGTTATAAAAAATTAAGCCATAAAGGAGATCCAAATTACCATGCGATTAGAAAAAGAATTACTAAGGAGCTTATTAATTTTTTGATCTTAGAAAATTCTGAAGACAAATCAAAATCTCCATCCCGAGACAAAATTCTTATATTAGCGAAATACTTCATAGATTTTAAAAAGTATTCCGAAGCTTGGTCTGTACTTTCTAAAGAGGAAAAAAAGTCTAATAATTCCAACGACTTTTTATTGAGCTTAAAAATCCAAAGACTTAAATTAAAAATACTTCCCTACTATCCTCAAGGAGATTTTAAAGTAATCAAAAAAAATATATTACAGCTTCAGAAAAAACAAGCAGAGGTAGATGAATTTCAACTTTACTTTATTCAAATGAAAAATCTACTAATAGAAAAAATTAAAAATGGAGATGTTAATTTTTCTAATAAAGACTTTAAAAATAGTTTAAACGGCTTACAAAACTTAAATATAAATAAGAATCATCCTGAAATTCATTTAAAAAATATTGAAATAATTAGAGTTCAATATGCAATAGAGAAAAACTACAACGATTTGGTAATTATACTTGAGAATTATTATAAAAATTTAAAAATAAAAATTCTGGGGGACGAATGTTTAAATTGCCAAGCAAATATTGAGTATATAATGTCTTATACCTATTTAGAGGTTAGAGATTTTGTGAAATCAAAAAAACACCTACATAATTTAAAATCATTAATGGATAAAGAAGATAAAATATTTTATTCTTATTTGGGAAGGTTCATTGGTATTGACAGCTTTGTAAAAGTATTTGATAATCAAATTATAGAGGGTCTGGAATCTATTACAAATTCTATAGAGAATCACCATTCTGCTTTAAATCAACGGGAAGAGCTAAATTTAGTATTGAATCTATCAGCTCTTTTATTGGTAAATCAAGATGTTAAGACAGCCAATAAGGTAATTAATCAATTGAATAAATCAGATATTTATTATCAGGAAAACATGGGAAGAGAGTGGTTGCTGAGAAAAGAAATGATAAGAACTCTGATTTTTATAGATCTTACCCATATTGATTTGGCGGAGAAAAACATATTAGCTATAAAAAGTAAATATTTAGACCTATTTGCTACCAAGCAATATAAAATGGTAGTTCCCTTTCTTAAAGCTTTAGAGAAGTTTATAAATGAGCCTGAAAATGCAGACTTAGTCGAACTCAATAGAATAGAAAAATTATCCAATTTTAACAAGGAAAAAGTTTTTAGAGACCCAAGATTAATTATGTTTTATTCTTGGCTAAAGTCTAAATACATCAAAAAGAATACTTACAAAATACTTCTCAACGAATACCATTCATTGAATTAATTAATAGTATTCGTAGTATATTTTATTTCCGTTATTGTCCTCTAGACCCAGACTGTTAATTTTCAACTTTTTAATAGTTTCCAATTTTATTGTATTTAAGGTTAAAACATCATATGAATAGCTTACTTGCATTTTATCATCTGAAAATTCCCAAGTGCCAGCTACTGCATCTATCCCTAAAAAACTCATTTGGTCTTTGTTATAATACTGTATGCTCCCATCTTTAATAAATTCAATGTAGCTTCCATCGCTGTCAATATTTGTAATTACTCCAGTAGATCCGTCAACAGATTGAATTGGTCTCCATTTTTGACACATTCTTGCGCTTTTAGATAGCAAAGTAAACCCCGGACCTTCTTCATATTTTCCGCAGGAATAGATAGACAAAATGAGTATAGATAGTAATGTGAATTTTAAAGTTTTCATTGATTTTTTATTTTATTTTTCAAATATAAAATTTATTATAAATAAATAATTATTCAATTGAATTTAATGCCTTTTGAAAATAAATGTTAATTGCTCAATAAGAATTATACATTTGCAACTTATTTAAAACTATGAATATTAGAAACATAGCCATCATTGCTCACGTTGACCACGGTAAAACTACTCTAGTAGATAAAATGATTTACGCCTGTAAAGCAATTGATGAAAGAAAAGAACAAAAAGAATTAATTCTAGATAATAACGATTTAGAGAAAGAAAGAGGAATAACTATTCTTTCAAAAAATGTTTCTGTTCAGTATAAAAAACATAAAATTAATATTATTGACACCCCAGGACACGCTGATTTTGGAGGAGAAGTTGAAAGAGTATTAAATATGGCAGATGGGGTTTTATTGTTAGTAGATGCTTTTGAAGGTCCAATGCCCCAAACAAGATTTGTTTTACAAAAAGCTATTGAGTTGGGTTTAAAGCCTTTAGTTGTAATTAACAAAGTAGATAAAGAGAACTGTAGACCAGACGAGGTACAAGAAAAAGTTTTTGACTTAATGTTTAATTTGGATGCTAGTGAAGATCAGTTAGACTTTCCTACCATTTATGGATCTGCAAAGCTTGGATGGATGGATTCTGATTATAAGACTCCAAATGACAATATTTTCCCTTTATTAGATGCTGTAATTGATTTTATTCCACCTCCAAAAGTAGAGGAAGGAAATACCCAGTTACTAATAACATCTCTTGACTTTTCTACATTTATAGGAAGAATTGCAATAGGAAGATTACAAAGAGGAGCGCTAAAGCAAAATCAACAAATTTCTTTAGTTAAAAGAGATGGAGAGATTAAAAAATGTAGAATTAAAGAGCTATACCTATTTGAAGGATTAGGTAAATCAAAAGTAGAGGAAGTAAAAGCAGGAGATTTATGCGCCATTGTAGGTTTAGAAGGTTTTGAAATTGGAGATACAGTTGCAGACATAGAATCCCCAGAGGCTTTACCAACCATAAAAATTGACGAACCTACCATGTCTATGTTATTTACCATCAACGACTCTCCATTTTTTGGACAGGAAGGTAAATTTGTTACTTCTAGACATTTAAAGGACAGGCTGGAAAAAGAATTGGAAAGAAATTTGGCTTTAAAGTTAGAATCTACCGACTCTTCAGATTCTTTCAATGTTTTTGGAAGAGGAGTTCTTCATTTATCTGTTTTAATTGAAACCATGAGAAGAGAAGGGTACGAACTACAAGTTGGTCAGCCACAAGTAATCATTAAAGAGATAGATGGAATTAAATGCGAACCAATTGAGGAACTTACCATAGACTTGCCGGAAAGCCATTCTGGAAAAGCAATTGAGGTTGTTGCAATTAAAAAAGGAGAGATGCTAAGTATGGTTCCAAAAGGAGATAGAATGTTATTGGAATTCAACATCCCATCAAGAGGAATAATAGGATTAAGAAATTATTTACTTACAGTTACTGCTGGGGAGGCAATAATGTCTCACAGGTTTATCGAATTTCAGCCTTATAAAGGAGATATTCCACAACGACAAAATGGCTCTTTAATCTCTATGGAAAAAGGAAAATCAATTCCTTTTAGTTTAAATAACTTACAAGAAAGAGGTAAGTTTTTTGTTGACCCAAATGAAGATATTTATGAAGGCCAGGTTATTGGGGAAAATTCAAGAGGGAACGATTTGGTAGTAAATATTACCAAAACTAAAAAGATGTCTAATATGAGATCTTCTGGAGCAGATGACAAAGTAAAAATTGCACCTGCAATAAGATTTTCTTTAGAAGAAGCTCTAGAGTATATTCAATCTGACGAATATGTCGAGGTAACCCCATCTAAAATAAGACTTAGAAAGGTTTTCTTGAAAGAACATGAAAGAAAAAGAGCACAAAAGTAATTCTACATTTTTTCAATCACTTAAATATTCTCCTTATAACTCTCAAGTTCTATCGTAATTAACTACTTTTATAGAAGCTAATTACAAATGAAAAATATTTTATCTATTTTTTTATTTTCGCTCTCTTTTGCAGTGATTTCACAACAAACTCCCAAAATTTTGGTAAGCGTTGTGGTAGATCAAATGAAATACGAGTTCGTAGATAGGTTTTGGGAAGATTTTGGTGAAAATGGCTTTAAAAAGCTAGTCAACGAAGGGGTTTTTTGTAGAAATACTCATTACAATTATATTCCAACATATACTGGACCAGGCCATGCGAGTATTTTTACAGGAACCACACCGTCAGTCCATGGAATTATTGGAAATAATTGGTACAAAAGAGACGATTTTAGTCCTGTATATTGTGCAGGGGATTGGAAATCTCAAACAGTATGTCTATGTAAAAAACCACACGAAAAATCAAATCCAGGTAATGGACAAATGTCCCCACATGCATTGTTGTGTAACACTGTCGGTGACCAATTAAAATTAAAAGATTCAATTTCTAAAGTTTTTGGGGTTTCTATAAAAGATAGAGGAGCAATTCTTTCCAGTGGAGCACTTTCTAATGGTGCTTATTGGTTGAATAGCGAGTCGCAATGGATTACAAGTAGTTTCTACAGAAAAAATATTCCTGAATGGATGGTAGATTTTCATGAAAATCATCCAATTTCGTCTTACTTAAAAGGCAAATGGGAAGGCAAAACATTCAGCTATGATTTAAACAAAAAATATTTAGAATTAGGACCATCTTACATAAAATCTGTTCCTATGGGTAATGATTATACTTTTGATTTTCTCAAAGAGCTTTTTGTCAATGAGAAATTGGGAGAGGATAGCCATACAGACTTCTTGGTTCTTTCCTTTTCTGCTACTGACTATGTTGGTCATAAGTTTGGACCAGACTCTGAACAGATTAAAAACACTTACCAAAAATTAGATAAAAACATAGCGGATTTAATACAATTTTTAGACCAAAGAGTAGGCATAGAGAATTATGTTTTGTCTTTAACATCTGATCATGGTGCGACATCGTCCATAGCGGATGTTGAAAAAAATAGACTAAAAGGGGGGCTTTTTAGCTCTAAAGAAATGCTAGTTCAGTTAAACAAGAACTTAGAGATAGTTTTTGGAGTGACTGAAATAATAAAAAGGTATGCCAACATGCAACTATATATAAATTACCCCATGATAGATTCTCTTAATATTTCAGATAACAAGGTTTTTCTGCAGGCAGAAAAATGGTTAATTAGACAGCCTTATATTGATAATACTTACAATTTAAGAACCTTGAAAAATGCATTAAATTCCAATAAAACACAAATGTTAATTAATGGGCTTCATCCAAAAAGGTCTGGAGATATTTTTTTAACACTTAGCCCTGGATATATAGATTGGTATACAAAAACTGGAACTACTCATGGCAGCCACTATAATTACGACGCCCACGTACCTTTATTTTTCTATGGCGCCAATATTGATGCTAAACAAATTTACAGAAACGTAAAAATAACAGATATTGCACCAACATATTCTATTATAATGAAAACAGCTTTTCCCAACGCATGTACAGGAAATCCAATTGGAGAAATTTTTTAAATATTTAATAACGAATAGCCTTTTTAAATATTTACTCCTTTTTTCATGCCTTTTTCTTTCTTAAGTTTATTTTTTGCTGTTTTTATCAATAACAAGACAGATGGAAAGAAATTCAGTATTGTTGAATAGTGGCTAATTACTCTAAGATACCATGGATAATTTTTCTTTGGTTCTTTGATTTTTTGTTATCCTCTGCCTCTTTAACTAAAGTAGCTTTTTCTACTTTCGGTCCAGGAATAAAAGAACACAACTCCTTAGCAATTAAAGAAATGTAATCTCTTTTTATTTTATTTATACTGTAGACATCTTCTGGCATTTGAACTCTAATCACTCCCGCATCTAACTCTTTACCTCTTTGATTTAAAACCGTGTAATGAGTACTTAATTGTCTTTCTTTAAGATATATGTTTCCGGGTTTAGAGAATGCCCTTCCAATATGAAATTCGTTAACGAAAATATAGTAATTAGTTCTGTACTTATTATTTAGTTCTTCCAACAGATTTGGATTTTTAATAATAACGTTCATAAATCTTTCTTCGCTGTAATTGGAAGTATGAATTTCTCCATTATTTAAATTTCCTCTATCATATTTTGCTTTTTCATGATGTAGGTTTGTCTGGTGAACAAATTTATTTAACCTTTCTTTTATTAAATCTGTTTTTTTAATTTCCAATTCAATAGTGTCTTTAGACTTCATTTTTTCGTATTTTAAACCAATACTGTTATATATATAATTTAAAATCTGTGAGTTGGAGTCTTTATGGTGTTCTAAAGAGATTGCAGGTGTTTTATCACTAATAGAAAGAAGAATTTGCTCAGAAATTCCTTTTTTTATCTCTTTTTTAATGGATGAATAATCTAGTCTATTGTATTCTGCAATTTCATTATCAATAGCAGATGCATACATTTTATTCTCAAAAGGAATGATTAAAATTTTATTGTCTTGGTCTTGTTTGTAAACTTCAAACTGGTCGTATTTTGGAACACTTTGTCCTAAGGAACTAAAGAAGCTAAAGAGAAAAAATAAAGAGAAAAAAATATTTTTAACCATTTCTTTTGTTTACACAAAAATAGATGGTTAGTAACTAGAAAATCTTTTATATATCAAAAGATTATGACCAAAGGGATGTTTAAAAGTAAGAATTTAGCCACTAATGAATCTGTATAGATCCATTCCATTGGCATAAATTAGTAAAGAAAATAATAATACCATTCCTACCACTTGAGCTCTTGTTAAAAACTGGTCACTAGGTGGTTTGCCAGATATAATCTCATAAATTAAAAACATTACATGTCCGCCATCTAAAGCAGGTATTGGAAGAATATTCATAAATGCTAAGATTATGGAGAGTAAAGCAGTCATGGCCCAAAATCTTTGCCAATCCCATTCGTTTGCAAACATGCTACCTATAGATCCAAATCCACCTATTTGCTTTGCTCCCTCTTTATTGAAAATTAAGGAAAGAGATTTAACATAATTAGCTAATGTTTCTGTTCCTTTATTAATCCCACTAGGAATAGCTTCAAGAATAGAATATTTTTTAGTTTTAATAACAGACCTTTCTAAATTATTTGATTTAAAGTACCCAATAGTACCATCTTCATTAGTATTTACTTTAATACTCTTTAATAAATCGTTTCTGTAAAAAGAAATTTCTACTTCTTGGGATTTATATTTCTCAAGTTCATTCTTGAAGTCTCTAAAAAAGGGGGTGCTCATTCCATTAATTCCCACTATACTATCCCCAACGTTAAAACCTGCAACTACAGCATTATTCCCGTCAATAAGTGAATCTATTGTATTGTAAAATCTTATGTCACTTAAAATTCCTGCACCTTTATTTTTAAGCAACTCACTCACAATATTTTCTGAAAGCGTTAGAGAAATAATTTCTTCATTTCTTTTAATTTTTATATTTCTTTCTCCATCTATTAAAATTCTTTTTTCTGCAGTTCCAAATTCTATAATTTTTTCACCACCAACTTCAACAATTAAATCTCCCTCTTGAAACCCGTAAGATTCAAAAACTGGGCTACTTAGGTGTGCTCCATATGGAATCTTATCATTAGAAATATATCCATCCCCCCAAACAAAAAGCATCATTATATAAATTAAGTATCCAAGGATTAAGTTTACAGTTACTCCACCAACCATAATGATTAATCTTTGCCAAGTTGGCTTGGATCTAAATTCCCACTCTTCAGGTTTTTTATTTAGCTGCTCTTGGTCCATACTTTCATCAATCATTCCAGCTATTTTAACATAACCTCCTAATGGCAATATTCCAATACCGTACTCAGTATCTCCAAACTTTTTTTTGAAAAGAGAAAATGGCCAATCAAAAAACAGATAAAATTTTTCAACTTTTGTTTTAAATAATTTTGCAGGAATAAAATGCCCAAGTTCATGTAGTATTATCAATAACGAGAGACTCATTATGAATTGAGATATTTGAATTATTGTTTCCATTAACAAATTAAAATTAGTCGGCAAATATATATTAATTATGACTGGTGGATATATATAGTTTAAAAAATAAGACAAAAAAAAAGCCCCAAACGGGGCTTTTAATATTATTAATTAGAAGAAATTATCTAAGAATAATTTTTTCTGTTTTAATTTGATTGTCATTAGAAATTTCTGCATAATAAATTCCTTTAGCATAAGATCTTAAATCCATTGTGAAAGTAAATCTATTAGGATTAATTCTCTCCATTAACTTTCCATTATTATCAAAAATCGAAATTGATTTAATATTGGTAGATGAATTGAAAGAAATAAAATCATTTGTCGGATTAGGGAAAACATTTACAGATATTTTTTCACTTTGAATTCCCATAGTATTTCCAGGAAGCATCAATGTGTTTACTATTCTTGGACAAAAGAATCCAAGAGTAGAATCTATATATGCATTTGCTTTTGCGATACTTACATCAGGATTTGTAGCAAGGCTACTGTTATAGGCATCCATACCAACGCTTGCAGGAAGTCCTTGACCAACTGCTAATGCAACTGCAGTTAAAGAATCAAAATAATCCCATGGAGCGCCTTCACCAGGATTTCCAGTTACAAATGGAAATAAGTTATCAGCAGAAGGACCAACAGTGTCACCACTAAAATCTAACGTTCCAACTATGCTGTTTGAAGCAGCTTTAGCAGCTAAAGTATAAGGGTCAAAAAGATTTGGTATCGCATCGTTATTTCCTAGCATATTTGATTTTGCAACTACATCGTGAGATCCGCTAATATCTGAAACAATGTTAACTCCAGAAACGGAGAGATTACCAGTAGTAAACCTTGCAATTGCATCTAAGTTTCCATGAACCGCTGCAATTGGCTTGTCTCCAGCTTCTAACCAAGAAAGATCGCCAATAGCACCACCCATATTCAATACCATATCGTGTTCACTAGAATAGCCAACATTACTTGGAGTATTGTAAGCAGGGTTTCCTCCATATCCAAACCAGTCACCCATAACGGCAGTGTCTATTAAAGGCAAAGCAGTTACTGGATCAAGAAATTTAGGCAATTGGATTTCTGCCAATTTGTCAACAGAGTTTAAACAAGTAGCAATCCACCCGCCAGTTCCCTGACCAACAATGATAATTCTTGAAGTATCAATACCGTAAGTATTGCCATTTTCATAATCCATTCTGAAGTATCTAATAGCAGCTTTTACATCCTGAATACCTCTGTAAGCAGCTTTCATTAAACTAGCAGCTCTTTCCGGCTCAGTTGGTAATGCAGGATTCCATCCAGCTCTATAATCTGTATTAGCTACAACATAACCTCTTGCAGCATATTGATTACAAAAAACTTGAGTAGCATAATCAAAAGTTCTTGACCCGGTCGCATTCCCGTTTCTAATAATTGGAGCAAATGTTCCAGTATGTAGATAGATAATTAATGGTCTTTCTGAAACAGTGTCTCCAGAAGGTTGAAAAATATCTAATTCCAAAGCTGGCATTGTAAATAAAATTGGAGTAGGAGGAGTAGTAGTTGTATCCAGCCCAATAGGAACCGTAGCTCCTGTTGCAACTGGCAAAGCCTCGCCTAGTAGTACAGATTGGTTTACTGCATATACTATATTATTGGTAGTGTCTATTGAAGGAAACACTGGATCTAAATATCTTGTTTGTCCAATAGAAATAGAGGAACAAATAAAAGTCAAAACAAATAGAAAGCTAAAAGTAATTTTTTTCATAAGGTTGTTTTTGTGAATAATTTGGTTACAATTTACGTAAAAATTAAATAATAGTAAATTTTAGATATTAAAAATAGATTGTTAGTCTTTAAAATCAAAGAGTAATGACATGTAAATCATTCTTCCTACATACGGCCCACCATAGACTTGGAGAACCTTATTATTTAAAATATTTGACCCCCCTACTTTTATAGAAAGATTTTGTTTGGTTAAGTTTTTAGTCATTTGAAAATCTAATAAACCGTAGCTTGGTACATAACCTGTAAACTGAGGAGAACCTTCGAACTCAAATCCTTTTACCCATTTATAATTTAGGTTAAAGGACATTTTTTTTAAAATGGATTTGTCCAATATTTTAAGATCAATTTCTTTTCCTGAAATCCCTAAGTTAAATTTATGTTCTGGTGTGTTGTAAGCAGGGATAATAGGATCGTCATTTTGT
>Ga0206682_10002084_pt1 | contig 18687 bp, 12 predicted proteins | sample M240m12015metaG_FD_155444 | JGI IMG/M metagenome (GOLD analysis project Ga0206682, IMG submission 155444) | Ammonia-oxidizing marine archaeal communities from Monterey Bay, California, United States - M2 40m 12015 | ecosystem: Environmental > Aquatic > Marine > Intertidal zone | place: USA...
GCCGGTCCACCCGCTCGTCGTCGACTCCTTCAAGAAGTGCGAAGGTCTTTCCCGCATCGCTTTCTTGGACGGTAACACCGCCGTCATGTTGGGTAAGATCACCAAGGTTGAGTACAAGGCCATCTAAAGCCTTTGCTTCTTGATCTTAGCGGTATAGAGTCCCAGTGAGAAAATACGTCGTACCATACTTTTGTGTTCAACGAACGAATGTGATCCTAAAATAAAGTTGTAACGAGAGACGCATTCAAATTTTCGCCGAAAACAACCTCGAATTCAACATCAAATTAAAACACGTAAATCTACGCCGCCTACTTGGAAATCTTTGCACACGCGCGTTCGAGCCACGTTTTAGTCTCCCCCGACACTCGCGGGGAAATTTGTTGCCAAACTTTTTCGTGATACGCGTTCACCCACGCGATTTCTTTTTCACTCATAATGCTCAAGTCCATGAGTTTCGTTTGAATCGGGATCAACGTCAAGACGTCAAAGCATAAAAATCCAGTGTCTCCGAAGTTGTGCGCAGTCTTCGCCTCCTTCACTTGCAGAAGCGTCTCGATGCGGATACCGAACGCACCGTCTTCGTAATACCCCGGCTCGTTGCTCAAGATCATTCCTGGCATAAGGGGCGTCATGTTTCCAAAACGCGGAGAGATTCCTTGCGGACCTTCGTGCACGTTGAGCGCCGCGCCGACGCCGTGGCCGGTGCCGTGACGGTAATCCAAGCCGTTGGCCCACAGGTGCGATCGCGCAAAGGCGTCGAGAACGAAACCTTTCGTGCCGACAGGGAAAACCATTTGGTCGAGTGCGATGTGACCTTGGAGCACGCGCGTGTAGCACTCCTTTTGATGAGCGGTGGGCGTTCCGAAGTGCACCGTTCGAGTGACATCCGTCGTGCCACACGCGTACTGGCCGCCGCTGTCGCAGAGTAATAAGCTGTCCTTACCGATAGCCCTCGCGCTCTTTTTCGAAGCACGGTAGTGCACCACGGCGCCATGAGGACCTTCACCCGCGATCGTCGGGAACGATTCTTCGAAGAAACCGTTTTGCTTGGCTCGGCACGCCAAGACCCTCTCGCCAGCTTCGTACTCGTCAATGGCGCGCCCCTCGGCGACGTCTCGCTCGATCGCGCACCAGAATTCAGCCATCGCAGCGCCATCCATGAGGTGGGCTTCGACCATACCGGCCATCTCGGCCTCATTCTTCACCGCCTTTGCGATCGGGACCGGACACGTGCCCTCCTTGATGGCGGACGGCGCGCTCTCCGTCTTCACCTTTTTCGCATCCTTGGGCGCTTCGGCGGCTCCGGCTTCAGCCTGTTCGAGCATGGCGATGGAGACCTTATCGACGTCCATCCAGAGTCGCTCACCGCGCTGTGCCGCGGCATACACGTCTTTGGCCATGTCTTCGTACGGCTTGATCGTCACGTTTGCCTCGGCGAGATGCGCCACGACTTCAGGCGTCGCCTTGTCCGTGTCGACGTAAAACGAAGCGTCGTTTTCACCCACCAAGACGTAAGACAACGTCACCGGATTACACGGCGCATCACCGCCTCGAACATTGCATAGCCACATGACGTCATCCAACGAGCTCACGACGAGCTTCTGCGCGTCGTTTTCCTTCATTTTTTCTCGAAGGTTTTCCAATTTTTCCGCCACGCTCTTCCCCGCGTACTCCATCGGGTGCACTCTGAGCGGCGTCTTCGGGAACGGTGGACGATCGCTCCAAACCAAATCTACCAAGTTCTCTTCGACGCTCATCAACTCGATCCCGCACGCGCTCAACGCTTCTCTCAAACCTCGCGCCTCGCTCACCGAGTGCACGTTTGGATCGATGCCCACCTTGGCTCCGGTAAACGCCAGTCCCGCCTCCTCCGCGCACAACCACTTCTTCACGTCCGGCACATCCTTCACCCCACTTCGCATCAGAGTCCAGTCCTCGCTCAGCTCGTCTTCAGCCTGCACGAAATACCGTCCATCCGTCCACAACAACGCCGCCGCGTCCGTCACCACCACCGTCCCCGCCGACCCCGTAAAATCGCTCAACCATCGTCGTCGCTCGAAGCACGCCGCCACGTACTCACTGCGTTCCCCACAAAAAACACGCCCTCGCCCGTTCGTCAGTCTTTCCCGTCGCGCGCGTCGTCGTTCCTCGTTTCGTTCGTTCGCCTTCGCTTCGCCGACGCGCCTAAAGTGCGGATCCTGCGACGGCACGACGACCGCTCGCACCCCTCGCTTCGCCATCGCCTCTCGCACCGCCGCGAGCTTCGACGCGTTCGAGCGTTCGCCCGTCGTCATGCTCGCTCGCTCGGCGATCGCGGCGTCGCGCGCGCGGGTCGTCGTTTTGAGTTTTCGAGCGGCGAGGCGACGCGATGACGTCGGCGTTCTCGCGGCGACGCGCGCGGCGACGAGACGCGCGGCGCGCATGCACGATTCGAACGCGCGCGTCGGTCGCGTCGGTCCGTCGGTCCGTCCGTCGAGCCGTGGCGCGCGCGGGAGTGACGACCGAGGCGGCGCGGTCGACGCGCGTCGGTTGAATCGAACGGCTGGTTGGTTCACGATTTCAAGCTTTACGACCGGGCGACGCGCCGCGAGACGATTCGGAACGCCGACGCCGTTCGAGGGCGACGACGACGACGCGGACCGACTAACAGCGCTCGAAAATTTTGTACAACTGCTCGAGGCACGCGATCTGAATGACGGTGCCGTCGTCGGCGAAACGACGAGGCGGGGCGAGACGGCGCTTCATCGCGGGAAAGACGCAGAGGCGAGCGACGCGACGAGCGTCGGACTCGGCGTCGCCTTCTTCGGCTTTCGGATCGTCGAAAGAGCAGTCCATGGCGAAAAATGCGCCGATGACTCGAGCGCAGGTTTCGAAGCACTCTTTTTCACTCGTCCAATCGACGTCTTCGGCGAGGGCGAGGACGAACTCGGGAAGTTTGCCGATTTCCGGCGCGTACCCGGGAAGCATCGACGGCACTCCGGTGATCTGACGCCGTTCCTTGTCGATGACGACGCCGAGATACTCCTTGAGCATGTCCGCCTTTTCGACGAGCATCTCTGCGATTTTCTCTGCGACTTCCTCCTTGGAGCCATCGCTCGCGTCCCACTCTTCGTCGTCGACGAATTTATCCTCCAGCGCGCACAGCGCGAGTTCGGCCAAAGACGCGGGATCTTGCAGCGATTGGTACCCAAAGTTGGCGAAGTTCTTCAAAGCCATTTGATAGAACATTTCCTCGGTGAGCTTTACGGCGTCCACCATGAAGAGCTTGGTTTGGTGCTGAAGTAACCACACGCCTTTGCGCGCGTCCACGGCGCCGACGAGTGTGTGATTTTTAATCACGTCGCCGAGCTCCTTGTGCGCGCGATTGGCGATTTCGGTGTTAAGCTGGCGAATAGACGTCAACTCGCACACGTACGTGTCTTCGGGTTCCGTGCGCTGTCCTCGACGCTCTCTCACCGCGCGTCGAACCTCTTCTATTTTCTCGTGTTCGCGTCCCTCGGAATTCATCGCTCGCTGCAAGTACGCGTCCAAACTCCCCGCTGCTAAATTCGCATCCGTGCGAACGAGCTTGTGATCACCACCCGCGCGTTCGCGCTGTGTCCGCATCGTCTTCGCCTGCGACGCCGGCGGTTCGTCCGCTTTTTCGCTATTTTCCTTGTCGCCGCTTCGCTCGGCGTCGTTTTCGTCATCCTTCTTTGCCAGTTTCTCCGCGCCAGGAAGCAGTGTTTGCACGGTGAATGTTCGCGACGAATTCGTCGCGAGAAGAATCTTCTCTAGTTTGGACTGAATCAACTCCACAATGGCTTCTTGGTGCAGAAAGTGCACCTCCTGTTTCGTGGGATGCACGTTGACGTCGACGTCTTCAAACGGCAGGCGGAGGTGCATGAATACAAACGGCTTCTCAGCCTTGGGGAGTATCGCCGCGTACACCGACTCACACGCGCGCTTGAGCGGCGCGCACTCCACTAAACGCGAATTGATGAACAAAATGAACGTCGTCTTCTTTGAATGATAATTCCCACCGCTCACTAAACCGTCCACTTGCAGCTTGAAATCAAACTTTTTCTTGGACAGCTCGCTGTCGAAGTCGAGCTTCTTCAAATCTCTCGCCACCGTGGGACCGTAAATCGCCTGCAACCGCTCGACGCGCGATTGCGCCACGGGAGTGTGCAACGTCGCTCGCGACTCACCGTGCTTCCGACACGTGAACGCCACATCCGTTCGCAACGCCGCGTACCTCTGCAACACCTCGAGCACTTTCGAGTACTCCTCTGACGCGCTCTTCAACGCCTTCCTTCGAGTCACGACGTTATAAAACAAGTTCTCCACGCTAATCGTAGTTCCTAACACCCCCGCGATCGGTTTCGCCCCCTCCGCATCCATCTTCCCATCCGTATACGTCGCTCGAGTCGCGTGCGTCGCCCCCGCCGCCATCGTCGTCGCCGACACGTGCGCCACGTAGCTCATGCTCGCCAGCGCCTCTCCTCGAAACCCAAAGCTCTCGCATCGCGCTAAATCCTCAAACTTTTCAATCTTACTCGTCGCGTGTCGCTCGCACAGCAGCGGCAAGTCCTCTATTCGCACTCCGTGTCCGTCGTCTTGCACTCGCAACAGTTTATTCCCGCCCTCCCTCGTCGTCACCGCGATCGACTTCGCGCCCGCGTCCAACGAGTTCTCCACCAGCTCTTTCAGCGCGTTCGACGGTCGATGGATCACCTGCGCGCGCGTTCGGTCGTCGCGTCGTCTCGCGTCGTCAGTCGCGCGTTCGCGTCGTCCGTCGTCGAGCTGACGTTCAAACATTCAATCTCTCATCGCGCGCGCCGTCGCGCGCCGGCCCTCGACGCACCTCTCCCGCGGCGACGCGATTGACGACGTCGCTCGGCAGGCGCCCGATGGCGCGCGGCGTCGACGCGCCGTCGCGCGCGCCGTCACCGCGCGTCATGACGAATCCTTTCGCCGCACACCGCGTCGCGCTCTGCCGCGCGCGCGCCGTCGGGCGCGCCCGCGCGTCGACGCATGCGCGCCGCCGCCCGCGCGCGCGCGCCCGCGCGCTCGAGCGCGCCCGCGCGCGCCGTCGCGCGCCGTCGACCGGCGCCGATTCGCCGCCGCCGCGTCGCGCGCGTCGACGCGACCGCGACGCGCTCGAGCGCCGACGACCGCGACGCGCTCGACGCGTTCGCGCGCGCGACGCCGCGCGCGACGCGCGCGTTCGAGCTCCTGCGCGAAAGCCGACGCGCGATCGACGCGGAGGCGATGACGGCGATGTGCTACGTCGGCGCGATTCGGCGTCGGCGCGCGACGCGCGGCGAGACGGCGTGCGTCGCGAAGATTTGTGAACGGTGGAGCGCGCGCGTCGGCGGGCGACTGGGACGCGTGCGAGCGTCGCTGGAGGCGGAGGATGGGTCGGCGGCGGCGCGAGCGGTGGCGAGGGAGGTGGGAAAGTGCGAGGCGGAGGCGACGGCGCTCGCGCGGCGATTCGCGCACGAGGCGATCGAGGCGACGGAGGCGTTCGAGACGCGCGAGGCGGCGGACGACGCGACGACGTCCGAGGCGCGCGGTGACGGTGACGGTGACGGTGACGGTGACGGCGTGAATGGGATACCGGAGAAGTGGCGCATGGCGTGCGGGAACGTGAACGGATACTTGGAGTACGCGGGGGCGACGTTGACGTTTGAGGAGTGGGCGCGGGTGCGCGAGGCGTTCGACGCCGTCGTGACGGAGGTGGACGGGGACGACGCGAGCGCGCGGTACGTGCGCGACGATGGGAATTGGAACGCGATGAAGGCGATGATGGATGATTCCGTCGTGCGACCGAGAAGGCTGTCGCAGGTGGAGAATAACGCGCGGTACGCGAACGCCAAAGCCGAGCTCGACGAGGCGAAAAAGGCGTGGAAGGAGGCGAACGAAATTTACAAGGACGCGCGAAGGAGAATTAAGCAGGCCAGGCACGAGGTGCACAAAACGCGCAAGGCGGTGAGAATAGAGTACAGATGATGACGATGACAATCCGCGGTACGAGTAGTAGTTTTGTAAGGTGACGCGTACGACATCTAAGGACGAGACGTCTTCAAAACCTCGACGCACCAGTTGCCGTGATCGTAATACGCCGCCGTGACCTCGCACCAAGGAAGGTTTTCAAACAGCTTTGGAAGCTCACCCTCGGTGTACACGTGACAATATCGCTGATACACAACCGATCGTTTCTCGCGATCGGCCTCACCGTGCGTGGGCGCGCCGCTCACGCGCGATTGGCGCTCTCGCTCGTCCTCGGGCGCGACGCCCTTGACTTTGATCTTGTTATGAAACGGCACCAAGACGTCTTGGCCTTCAAATTGGTGACCAGAAACCCCCCCTTGCTCTTGCTCGAGCGCCCAGGCGTAGAATAATGCGACACCACCAACCTTGACGATGCGCATCGTTTCCTTTACGAGCTCCACGCGACGTTCGGGAGACGATATGTGATGCAACACGGCGATGTTGAGCGCGTAGTCGAACACGTCGGATCGATACGGCAAAATAACGGCGTCGGCCACCATCACCTCGTATCCGCTATCGCGACAGATTTCAATCAAGCCTCTGCTAAAGTCGCTTCCGAGCGCGAAACCACCGCCCTTGACGATTTCGGGAATGTTCTTACCGTTGCCGCATCCGACGTCCGCGGCGAGCAAACCGGGCGGCTGTTTCCTAACGAAAGCTTCCACCCCGGTCCACGCGCGATACCTCGTGCCGTGCCATTGCTGCGCGACGATATCGTACACCTTCTGCACGTGCTCGCGCTCGACTTCGGGCATCGCTGTCACCTTTTCCGCGGCGTCTATGAAATTTTCTGGCACCACGGCGCACGCTCGCTTGGGCGGCTTCTTCACCAACTCTGTCGCCGTCGTCCCTGCGTTCGACACGCTCGTTTTTACGGACGGCGACGGATTCTTCCTCGTCGCCTCTTCCATTTCGAGCGCATCCGACCGCTTACCTTCCTTGCGCAACTGTTTCGCCTTCTTACGCTCCTCTCGCGCCGCCTTGATCGCCGCCCTCTCGGCGGCGATGCTCTCGCGTCGTCTCTGCTCCTCGGAAACTTCCTTGGGTTCCTTCAACGAATCGTCTCGACCGACCGCGCGCTTTTCCCTATACATCGCTCGAAACTGCTCCGTCATCGCCATCTGCGCCGCGATCGCGTCGCCTTCGGTATTCGCCGCCATTCGTCGTCTAAACGTGAGCGAAATCCTATCCTCGCTCACGGGCGGAATCGCGTGCTCGTACTCGTCCGCCGCCCTTCCCTCCATGCGCACCGCCGATTTCGCCGGAAGCACCACCCTGAACTCCTCCCCCTCATAAACGACCCCCGGATCCGGTTTTTCGTCCCCACTCGGCCACAGCATCCCTCGCCCCATCGTCATCGTCTGCGCGCTCGCCAACGAAACCGTCACAAACGGCCGCGCGAACGTCGGATTATCGATGTGCGGCGGTATCCACTGTCCCTTCCCGTACACGTTCACCGTGCACGAATCCATCTTTTCATCCTTCCCGATCACCCCTCTCGCCACCAGCGCGTCCAGCACGTCTTCAAATATCGCCGGCATCGCCGCTACGCGCGTCTCCGCGTCCACTCGGTTACTGTGCGTGTACGTCCCGTACTGCAGCATCTCCCTCGACTGATCCCTTCGCGCCCACTTCGGCGGCACCGGCGCGTGCGTCTTACCCTCAAGCTCCCCTCGCCGTCCTCGCTCGAGCTCTTCCGCGACCCACGCGCACACCGCGTCGTGCAAACCGTCGTCGACGGCGTCTCGAAAGACCTCGGCGCCGATCGTTTCGACGTCCGCGCGCGTCGCGCGCGCCGCGGCCGACGCGCCGGACGCCGTCATCGCGTCGACCGCGCGCGTCGTCGTCCGGTTCCTTCGCTCGCGCGCGCGCCGAGGCGTCGAGCGTCGCGCGACGCCGCGCGAAGCGACGCGGTGTGCGCGCCGCGCGCCGTCCGTCGCGCGACCTAAACCGTTTTTTTTTGCCGATTCGGCGCCGGCACGCGCGCGTCGCGACGCGACGCGCGCGACGACGGGCGACGCGACGCGCCGAAAACGATGGATCGCTTCGTTTTCGACGCCCCCGCGCGCGCGACGCGACGCGCGCGCGACGCGACGCGCGTCGAAGGCCGACGGCGGCGCGCGCGACGGACCGTTTTTATTTTACTCGAGCGCGAAACGCACGTCGACGGAAAACGCGTCACACGGCGACGCGCGCGACGATGGGCGCCGGCGACGCCGACGATGGGTACGACAGCGACGGATGCGTCGCGCGCGCCGACGGCGACGCCGACTCGGCGCGCGCGCGTCGCGCGTGGTCGTCCGCGTGTCGCGGTTCTTCGAGGTGCTGGACGGAGATTGCGATGTGGAATCAAACGACGTCGACGGTGGAGATCACCGTCGAACTGCCCGCGAACACGCGCGGGCGGGACGTGCGCGTGACGGTCGACGACGGCGCGCTGACGGTGTGGACGTCGTGGCACGGCGTCGTCGAGGGATTATCCGGCGCGCTCGCGCGGCGAGTCAAGGCGGACGAGACGGCGTGGAGCGTCGCGTCGGACGCGCTGGAGATTGTCCTCGCGAAGGACGCCGACCGCGACGGCGATCCGTGGGGATGCGTGTTCGCGGACGCTCGCCTCGGGTGCGCCAAGTCGCCGCGGGAGGTTTTGAAGGACATGGTGTTCGCAGACGAACCCTTCGATTCCGCGGACGATTTCTCGCTCGAGAGTCGAGCGCTCCTGGGCGAGATGCGTCAACGCCACGCCGCGCTCGTCCGCGGCGCGCTCGTCGATCCGGGAGACGATTTAGATTTTAAGCTCGGGTTGGCGTTGAACGCCAACGCGCGCTTCGCGTGAGAACTCGCGTGAGAATTCCGCGCGCTTCGCGCGTCGCCTTCGCGTTCGCCGCGCCGCCGGCGCCGCACTCGTCGTCGCGCGTGTCGCGCGCCGTCCCGTCATGTCGCTCCCCGAGGACGGGCTCGATCTGTTACCCGCGGCGTCCTTCGACGTCTCGGGCGTCGCGCACGTCGTGCCGACGCGCCACGGCCCCGTCACCGTCACCGCGCAGGGCGCCGATCGCTCGAGACCCGCGCTCGTCACCTACCACGACGTCGGTTTAAACCACCGCACGTGCTTCCAGCCGCTGTTCGTGTGCGCGGGACCGCGGAGCGACCTCGTCAGCAGGTTCTGCGCGTATCACATCGACGCCCCGGGGTGCCAGGACGGCGCGCGGGGGCGAGATCGAGGCGGGGACGGGGACGCGGCGACGACGGCGACGACGCTGGACGCGCACGCGGAGATCGTCGAGGACGTCGTGAAACACTTTGGATTGCGCGATGTGACGTGCTTGGGGGTCGGCGCGGGAGCGACGGTGATGGCGCTGTACGCGGGACGACACTCGAGCGCGTGTCGGGCGGGAATATTCGTGTCGCCGAGTTGCGGACGAGCGAGGACGATGGAGCACGCGTTGGGGGCGGTTTGCAAGTTTAATTTGAAGCGTCACGGATGGACGCCGTGGACGTTGAAACACTTGCTGAAGCGAATGTTTAGTTATCGCGGACTCGGTGGGTCGAATGGGATGTACGAGAGCGATCTGGCGCAGACGGCGCGAAGGGAGATGCGAGAGATGAACCCGGAGGCGACGTTGGCGTATTACGACGCGGCGTTGCATCGATTGGATAACGAGCACGTGTACGCGTCGTTAGACATAGACGCGATGATTTTGGCGGGAACGAGCAGCCCTTGGTACAAGGACACGATCGTGATGAATTCGTTGATGAAGGCGAGCAAGACGAGCTGGATCGAGATCGAGGGCTGCGGCACCGTGGCGACGATGGAGGATCCGCAGCAGCTCCTGTCGCCGATTAATTTGTTCATCCAGCGTTTGAAGAGCCAAGGGTTGGCGTGAGATTTCGACGCGTCGGCGCTGCGATAGCCTAGTACTTCTACATCGACTACATCGACTACTGTAGCTAATTTCTAATAATTCTACGCACGATGTCATGCTCGGAGACGATGACGTCGCGCGCCGCGGCGTCTTCGACGAGCGAACGCAACGCGTCGACGCCGCATCGAGACAACGTATCGCGCGACCCGAGGACAATTGAGGAATATTTTGCGCGCGTCAGCGCGACGTTGAGACGACGTTTATCGGATAAAAATCCCACGTTCGCCTTTGCGTTGCTTCGCACGGCGGAACACACGACGACGTCCGCCTCGCTTCCTTGAAACGAATCGACGCTGTGCACCGCCACATCGCGAACGCCTGCTCGTTGCAAAGCTCGAGCGATGGCACGAACTTGCGCGCTGTAAAACGTAATGCACACGACGAAAAGCGTCGGAGACTTGGTTTTCAACGCTCGAATCAGCGCACACGCGACGTCGGCCTCGCGCTGGTTCCACTTCGATTTTCCCACTCCGCCACTCTCGACGCTCGCCACGTCCACGAAGGCGTACGACGGCACGCTGGATGAAAGACCTTGCGGGAGATTTCGCGTCAACACGTGATCGGCGTTCGCGAGGCGTCCACCGTAAAATTGCGCTGCAGGCCAACTCGCGATCGACGGATGCATTCGGTATTGCGTGTCGAGCAAACTCGCGCGCTCGGCGTTCGCGGACATCAATCGTTCCATGAGCGAAGTCGCGTGGCCGTGACGTCGAGCGATTTCCGAGATCAACGTGGCTGGCAACTGCGCAGGATCGCCCACGAGCAGTGCTTTTCTTGGATACCGCAAAAATGGAATCGCAATCTCCGGCTCGAGCGCCTGCGCGGCTTCGTCCACGACGAGGGCGTCGGGCTGCTCGAGCGAAGACATGATCGACTGGCCTGCGCTCGCGAGCGTGCAGAACACCAAGCTCGCGCGATTCAAAGCTTCGCGCGCGAATTCATCCGAACGCTCACCGCGCCCCGAGCCCTTTTCGATTTCTCGCGCGATCTCCTCACCTCGAGCGCGCATGGACGCTTCGTCGTCCATCGCGGCGACGGCGGAGAGACCTTCGGCGACGACGCCCTTGCAAAACGAAGGCGCTATGGATTCCAGAGCTCGCCGCGCGGCTTTCGCGCTCTCGCGAATGCCGTCGCCTCCCGAAACGAAAGATCGTCGAAAAGACGACGCGATGACGTTGCAACGTTCGAAAATGAAATAATCCATCGCCCCGCCGTCGACCGACGACGCCTCTCGCAACGTATCCTCGGCGCCCGTGAGCACGCACGGCGCGGCGTCTTCGCCGCACGTTCGCAGGTAAAGTTCCATCACGACGCACACAGCCTTGTTGCTCGGCGCGCACACGAGTACGCGCTGTTTCTTCGCCGCGAGCACCGCGAGGAGCGATACGATGAAGTGCGTCTTCCCACATCCCGGCGGTCCTTGAACCATTTGTAACTGATCGAAATGCCCGTCGCGCGCGAAGAATCGACGCAACGCCCGTCGCTGCGACGCATTCAGCGGTAAAACGTACTCGCCCTCGCGCTCGTCGCACGAGGATTCATCATCACTCTCGACACCACTTTTCCCGTCGACTCGCTCGTCGTCGTCGTCGTCGTCGTCGTCGGAATCGCTAAATTTTATGTGCGTCGCGCGTTTGGCGCCGACGATTTGGTGCGCAAACGCCACGCGCGGTCGCACGAAGCACGCGTGCGCCATGCGCTGATACGAGACGAGCGACGCCAGCGCGACGGCTTTAAACTCGACGCCCTCGACGTCGTCGAAAATGCGCGAACGTTTCGCCAACAGCGGCACGACGTCCGCGCCCCGCGCGTCGCCGCGTCCCCGCACGAGCGCGAGCGCCGAGCGCGTCTCGTCGTCGGCGCGACGCAACAGCACCACCGTCGCCGGTCGACGCCAATCCGCGTCGTCGCCTCCGCGCCTCGCCGTCTTCTCGCCACCGACGCGTCGCGCGCTCAGCTCCACGAATCCATCGCTCGCGCGCGTCTCCACCACCTCCGCGTCGAACGCTTCGCCTCGTCCTCGCGACGTCGCCGCCGCCGTCGTCGCCCGCGCCTCCTCGTACGCCAACGCCTCGCACGTCGCGTACCACGCGTCCGCGCTCGCGTACGTCGCGCGCGCCGCCACCATCCGCCCGCCCTCGCCCTCCCGCGCGTTCGCCGTCAGGTCTTTCGCCGTCCACGCCGCGACGGTTCGCTCGAACGCCGTCGCCGCCGTCGTCGCCCGTCGTCCCGTCGCGCGTCGTCGCCGTCGCCGCCGCGCGTCGTCGTCGTCGTCGTCGTCGTCGAACGCGTCGCGCGACCTCGCGAGCGCGGACGATTCTTCTTCTTCTTCTTCTTCTTCTTCGTCGTCGTCGATCGCGCGCGCGTCGTCTCGGTCGTCGAACGCGCCGTCCCAGCCGAAATCGCTCTCCATCGCGCGCGTCGCGTCGCTCGCGCCTACGCCGTCGCCGACGCGCGTCGCGCGCGACGCGCGTCGCGCTCGAGCATCCCGCGCGGTCGCGCGCGCTCGCGGGGCCGCGCGACGACGCGCGGCGTCAGATTGTGACGCGGCATCGCGTCGGCGCTTCACGAATGTCGCGCGCGACCGACGCGGCGACCGGCGCCGCGTTCGTCGCGATCGACGACGACGACGGGAATCCGACGGTGGTGTTCGCGACGCTCGCGGGCGACGACGGCGCGCTCGCCGCGGAGCTGCGCGCGATGTGCGCGAACGTCGTCGACGGGAGATTCGCGTTTCCCGAGCGTCGCGCCGCGGCGCGCGCGCGGACGACGGACGGCGCGACGACGACGACGCGATTCACGTTTTGCCTGACGCGCGCGGACGGCGCGCGGACGATCGGGGCGGTGCGACGCGTCGGCGCGAGGCGGGCGGCGGCGGCGCTGACGCGGACGGCGCGGTTCGAGTACCACGACGACGTCCTGCGACACGCGATGACGCGCGCGATGGAGGCGCTGGACGCGACGGCGCGCGGGACGACGCGGGAACTCGCGCGGGGGGACGCGCTGTGGGAGTACCTGGATCGAACGATCGGGACGCGGGCGCCGACGGCGGGGACGACGGCGGACGTCGGGCTGCCGTGGACCGAGTTCGCGGGCGTCGCGACGCAGAGCGTGCGGCTGCGAGCGCCGGATCTGAGGAAGGAGTTTAACGGGGGGATAAAATTTACGGCGCTGTTGGACTGCGGGCACGTGGAGGCGGTGCTGGCGCTGTTCGCGGCGTTGGTGACGGAGCGACGGGTGGTGCTGACGAGCGGGCGGTTGGAGGCGGTGAGCGCGGCGGTGCACGCGGCGAACGCGGCGCTGTATCCGCTGAGTTGGCAGCACATATTTTTACCCGTCGTTCCGGAGGCGTTTTTGGATTATTTGACGGCGCCGATGCCGTTTTTGGTCGGTTTGCATTCGAGTCTGTCGGAGGACGCGAAGCGACTTCCGTGCGACGACGTCTTTACGTTGAATCTCGACGACGGATCGTTCACGTACTTTGAGGAAGATTTCGAGGCGATTCCGTCCGGTCCGTTCACGCTCCTTCGCGTCGGGTTGCTCAGGGAGATCGAGCGCACGCGAGGTGAAGACTCGCAAGCGGTGGCGCGCGTGTTTCGAACGTTTTTCTCGAGCGTGCTCGGGCCGTACAAGCAGCACATCAAGGGCGTCGTCGCGCATCCGCCGCCTCGAGACGCCATCATCGCCGATAGTTTATGGCTCGACCAACGAGGACTCGAGCTCGGAAACTTGAAGCACGCCGGCATTCTCGCCGCGATGCGAGGGACGCAAATGTACGAAGTCTTCGTGCGACAGCGATTGCGCATGTGCGCCCAGGTGGCGAGGAAAACCGGCTTCGTGCCCATGGGGGACGAAATCGTCGATTTCGATCTCGAAGAGGGCGAGTTGACGCTTTCTGATTTAATGATGCGAGGTCAAGCGTTGTCCGAGCAGTTCGCCTCCGCTTCGTCGCACGCGTTCTCCGTGGGAAGCTCCGCGCTTCGCGAGACGATGCGAAAGGCGAAGAAGGCGTACTCGACGTCAAAGACGATTCAGGGCATGCGCGAGGCGTTCGCATCGAAACGTTCGCAGCTCGCACACTCAATAGGAAAACTCAGAGAAAAGAGTTCGGAGGATTTGCAGGCGAAATGGGCGGAGTGGACGGACGAGGGAACGGCGAAGAATTTGAGTTTCGCCGAGGCGTCGACCGCAGAGGCGCCGGTTCCCGCGCCGCCGCAGACGCAATCACCGGTGGTCGAGCGCGAAGCCGTCGAAGTGAACGAACCAGTGGCGATGAGCGAGCCCATCGTCGACTCGCTCGCATCGGCACCGACGCCGGCTCCGACGCTCGCGTCGGCACCGCCGCCACGCGTCGAATCAGTCTCGGGCGCGGCAAACATGATGGCGAACTTGATGTCTTTCGACGACGCCGGAGACACGCTCGCCCCCGTGACGCCGTCTAAGCGCACGGGCGCGACGATGGCAGACGTTGACGAGCTCCCAAACTTAATCGACATGTAGAAACGTAGGAATAGCGCGCGCACTGTAAATAGCTTCAGCTTAGACGCTCGACGAAACGCGACGACTACTGTACGATTATCAAATCTCTAAACTCTTGATCGAATCAAGGCATCCCCGGCGTCCGCGGCGCCGCCCTCGCGCGTTGTCCGTCTCCACCTACATTCAAATATTCGACCGGAAACGTCGCATTCGACGTCGACGTTTCGCCTCGCCAAATCCGTCCCGCGCGCGGCGTCACCGCCCACCGTAATTTCACCTCCATCCCTCGTCCGGACAACCGCTCGTCCACGCTCCGTAGCTTATACTTCGCCCGTATCACGCCCTGTTTCCTCAATTTCTTCGCCTTACTCTCCGCGCTTTCCCATCTATCAAACTTTACCGCGTCGTCCCAAATCGTCGCCTCGTTGACGCCGCGCGTCTCCGTCTCCCACGACACCGTCACGTGCGCGAACACCATCTTCGTGTTCCAGCTCGCGCACGACGACAGATCGTAGTCTACTTCCAGCCTCACCACTGCCTCGTCTCGGCTGTCGGCGACGCGCGCGAAGCGTTCGTAGTCGACGACTCGAACGATCGGGCTTCGGGACATGAACGGCATCGAAGACGTCGGCGCGCAGGCGTGAAAGACATCGGTGACGGACGCGCACGCGACGAGGACGGCGAAAATGGCGACGGCGAGCGTGAGCGTGGCGTTGAGGCGGTGCCACGGGGAGTGGGACATGGCGGCGAGGCGCGCTCTGCGGCTGACCCGGGACGCGCGCGGACGGTTACAATACGAGGTCAAGCGGACGCGTCGCCGCGCTCGCGCCTATTTTGGGCTTCTAAATCTTTCAACGCGGTCTCCACGCGACGCATGATCTGCGCGTGCAGATGGTCGCGCGCCTTGGCGTTCTTCTCGCAGCGCGCGCACTTGGCCGTCAAGTCGGTCAAATCGAGCGGTTCGCCGACGGTGACGTGCACGCGCTTACCCACGCCAATCTCCCATCGCCCGTACGGTTTTACGTCGGACATGCCGGAGTGCCAAAACGGTAGCACCATCGGCGGCGTTCCGCCCGCGATCTCGACGTCGCACAGCAATTTCGCCAAGCCTCTTCGCATCGTTCCCAACTCTCCGTCGCGACTGACGCGACCCTCGGGAAACAAGTGCACCCAATCCCCTCTCAGTAACAGATTCGCCGCCGTTCGCATCGCCGGCTGCTCCACCCCACCGCCTCGCTTGATCGCCAGCGCCTTACCGCACAAGAAAAAGCTCTCTCGCAGCTTGGTTTTCGCGCAAATCTCATCCGTGCACAGCGTCCACCGCACGCCCCCGCGCCGCGGCTCGCCGACGAAGACCGACCACGGGATCAGCGCGCTCAGCATTCCCGGGTCGTCGAACGTGCTCACGTGATTGCACACCGTGAGTAATCCCTGCGCGTTCGCTCGATCGCGATTCGCGATGGCGCGCTCGAACGTCGCGAGATTCGTCGTCGTCGTGACGTTGGCGACGTCCAGGACGCACTTGCTGAACGCCGCCACCGCGGCGAGCACCGCCTGACGCCCGACGACGCCCCAGGGCGAGGCCGTGGGCAGGACGTCGTCGTAGACCGCGCGTCCGCTCGTCGAGGGCGCGGCGTCGCCGGACGACGGCGCGGACATCGGAGGCGAGGCGAGGCGCGCGCGCGCGGCGGCTTCGGGACGCCGCGCGGCGGCTTCGGGACGCGCGGACGCGCGCGCGGACGGCGAGGCGAGGGCGACGCGCGCGGGATGGGCGGCGAACGGTGCGCCGACGCGCGCGCTGGTGGACGGTCGACGCGGCGCGGAAGGGCGGCGCGGTGTGCGGGCGACGGGACGAACGCGTCGAGTGGTACAAGTTACAACGGCGACGAATGAATGAAAAAAGTTTGCGGTACAGACGGATTCGTATCGAAAGAAAGAATGCGGTGAATCATCGAATGCTCGTGCGCGCGAGCGTGCTGACGGTGTTGTCGCCGGCGCCCGAGACGGGGGACTTCATGCCGGGGAAGACGTTCCAAAAGCGCAACGTCTCGTCGCCGGCGCCGGTGACGATGGTTTGGCCGTCGGGAGAAATGGCGAGAAAGAGCACGCGGAGGGTGTGGCCCGTGAGCGTGGTGAGCTTGGACATACTCGGATAACGCCAGACGACGATTTGATTTTGGCTGTAGCCGTGCGTGCTGACGATCTCGTTCACGTTCTTGCTCCAAACCAAGTTGCACACCTGCGAACCGGTGTCGACGCACTGCAACGGCGTGTTGGTGACGGTGTTCCAAAACCGAATGCATCGGTCGGCGGTACCGCCGCCGCTGGCGAGTAAGCCGTGTTGATGTGGAGACCACGCGATGGCCTTGACCGCGGCGGTGTGCTCGCTGCATCGCAAGATTGGTGACGTCGAGTGCGAATTCCACACGAAGAGTTGATTGTCGTTGCCGCCGCTCGCGAGCTGTTGGTCGTCGTAAGACCACTTCAATCCGCACACCTCGCTCTTATGCCCGAGAAGCTTGCTGGAGTAATCGCTCGGTGATCGAATGTCGCGATTCAAGATGGCGCGATCGCGACTCCCGCTCGAGAGCGTGTGCGAGTTCCACGCCAACGTCCCGGCGCGACTGCGGTGCCCGAGCATCGCTCGCGTCTTTTTGCACTTGGCCACGTCCCATATCTGCACCTCGCCGCTGTTCGTGCCGACGCCCAAATACGTCCCACGCTGCGTCCACGCCACAGAGGCGACGGAATCGTTAGGAGCGAGCTCACACAGCTTGGTCACCTTGCTAGTGCACGCGCTCCACAGGTAGACGCACGTTCCCAAACCGACGGCTAACACGTTGCTCGAACTCCAATCGACGAGGTTGAGGTAGAAATCGTCCTGCAACGCCGGCGCGTCGAGTACTTTGAACGGACTACGCGCGATCTTTCGCGGCGCGCGGCGGCGCGGCGATAAAAGCGTCATGCCGAGCGGTCCGTCGCCGTCGCCGACTGGATTCAACGCGTACGGCGATTCGCCTCGAGCGATCGTCCCGAACGAGCCATCGTCGCGAAATTTGAACAAGTTCCTTCCGGGAGTAGAGTACGAGTACGACGATCCATCGATCGGCGTCGCCGGCGTCCGCGGTCGGTACCTCGCCGCGCTCGGCGTCGCCGGCGGCGTCACGCCGTACGCCTCGGGCGGACACACGTCTCCGAGCAACTCGCTTCGCAACAACGCCCCGTACGCCGCGCTCGTATCCTCGCGCTCGTGCGCTCGCGCCGAACCACCATCACCCCTGTGCGCGCCCGCGCTATCGGCATCGCGATTCGCGTCCCCCTCCCGTCCCCGATCGGCGTCGCCGCGTCCGTCCCGACCGATTCGTCCGCCGCCGCCGCCGCTCGCGCCGCCGATCTCTTCACCCCTACCCCCTCCCGTCGCCCCGACCCCGACGCTCGCGCACGCCTCCAGCATACTAAAATCACCCCGAAATCCCGCGCTCGCGCTCCTCGACGGCACGTACCGATCGCTGTATCCCGCGTTCGCCCGTCCCGCGCTCGCGCCGCGTCCCGCGCTCGCCCGCCCCTCCCTCTCCGGCGTCCCCGGCGCGCTCCCATCGCGCGCGCCCGTCCCGCGTCGCGTCGAGTCCTCGAAAATCAATCGCCGCGCCACGTCCACGCCGCGATGCCCCCCGTTCGCCATCCCGCGCGCGCCGTCGCCGCGAATCAGCGTCGTCGTCCCGGCGCTCCCGAGACGCAATTCCCGTCCGTTTTCTCGCGTGTGGGACGTCGGCGCGCGCGTTTTCGGTTCGCGTCTCCGCGTCTCGGCGTTAAAGCGCGCGTTCGCTCGCGATCGGCGCGGTCGAGCGGTCGTCGTCGCGCGCGACGCGCGTCGCGGTGCGTCGGTCGTCGCGCGGTCGCGTCGCGCGGTCGTCGTAATCCGTGTGTGACGCCTTCCGACGACAGTGATACTAAGTCACGACACGCGAACGACGCGCGCAAAGTCGTATTCACCGGGGCGAAACCGCATTCGCGACGCGTGCCGAATGTATACATAAACGCAGACGACGCGCGCAAAGTCGTATTCACCGGGGCGAAACCGCCATGAACTTTCGACGCGTGCCGAATGTATACATAAACGCAGACGACGCGCGCAAAGTCGTATTCACCGGGGCGAAACCGCATTCGCGACGCGTTCCGAATGTATACATAAACGCAGACGACGCGCGCAAAGTCGTATTCACCGGGGCGAAACCGCCATGAACTTTCG
>Ga0206682_10002085_pt1 | contig 18687 bp, 13 predicted proteins | sample M240m12015metaG_FD_155444 | JGI IMG/M metagenome (GOLD analysis project Ga0206682, IMG submission 155444) | Ammonia-oxidizing marine archaeal communities from Monterey Bay, California, United States - M2 40m 12015 | ecosystem: Environmental > Aquatic > Marine > Intertidal zone | place: USA...
TTTCCAAAGATGGTGTATCGTATGAATTGATAGAAAAGGCATTACCAATGATTGAGGGTGAGGTAAACAATATCTTGGCACAAATCGTAGAGTTTGGAATGCAATTAGAAATTGATGGTAAAAACATTAATGCTTATTTAGTGTATGGAGACCAGAGATGGAGTTTGGAAATGTGTAGTGGAATGGAAAGATTCATTAGTGGATTGGCAATTCGAGTTGCACTTATAAATGTATGTAATCTTCCTAGACCTAATTTCCTTGTGATAGATGAAGGATTCGGTACATTGGATAGTGAGAACTTACAATCCCTCTTTATGTTGTTTACATACCTTAAAACTCAGTTTGATTTCGTTATGGTAATCTCACACATTGATTCAATGAGAGATGTTGTAGATGGTTTGATTGAAATTAAAAAAGAAAAAGGATTCAGTAACGTAAAGTTTTAGAATGAGAATAGTAGTTACAGGTGGTTGTGGATTTATCGGTTCTTCCTTTGTACATCTTTGTGTAGAAAATGGATATGATGTATTGGTAATTGATAAACTTACCTATGCTGGTAATATAGAAAACATACCAGTTGGAATTTCTGTATTGGTAGAAGATATATGTGATGTAACTCAAGAAGATTTGGGTGAATATGATTATTTAGTTAATTTTGCAGCAGAATCTCATGTAGATAATTCAATCAAAGATGGTAAACCATTTGTTAGAACAAATATCGAAGGAACATTTAATTTATTAGAACTTGCTAGAAAAAATGATAAATTAAAAAAATTCATACAAATATCTACCGATGAAGTTTATGGAGATTTGGATGAATTACCTTATGATGTAACCAAATCAAAAATTAATGATAAACTGATTCCATCATCTTATTATTCAGCAACAAAAGCATCGGCAGATTTATTAGTAGAGAGTTGTGGTAAAACTTATGGATTACCTTATATAATAACTAGAACTTGTAATAACTTCGGTTTTAGACAATATGATGAAAAGTTCATACCAACGATAATACGTTCAATAAAACAAGATAAACCTATACCTGTTTATGGAGATGGTTTACAAAAGAGAGAATGGATATGGGTTGAGGATAATGTAAATGCAATTATGGAAATAATTAAGTTTAGTGAAAATTCATATCAAACACATTATCATATTGGAAGTGGTGATGTATTAACTAATATGGATATAATCAATATGGTTGGTACTATATTAAATAAAACACCACGATATGAATTTGTTACTGATAGATTAGGACATGATAGAATGTATTCGTTACAATCTAATAATAAAATAACTAAACATTTATTTGAATATTTAAAAGAAAAAATATGATAGTTGATTTAAATAAATTTGATGATGATAGAGGTTCATTAACTTGTGTAGATGTTAAAAAGTGGAATCAAGTAAATGTAAGTGTAAATAATAAAAAATCTACATTTAGAGGAATGCATTATCAAAACTCCCCAAGACAATCAAAACAAATTATAGTTACCAAAGGAAGTATAATAGATTTTATTTATAATCTTAAAACAGAAACCTTAGAAGCATATCACTTATCTGAGGGAGAAAGTGTTTTTGTAAATAAACATTCAGCACATGGATTTTTAACCTTAGAAGATAATACAATAGTTACTTATCTAGTAAAAGGAAAATATAATCCTAAACAAGAACATTCTATTGTATGGAAAGATATACCTCACTTAAAAACAATAATCCTAAGTAATTGTAAAGAATCCGAACTTGTTATATCTGAAAAAGATAACGAAGGAAAGTAATTATTTTACTCTTAGTACATTTGTTGGTTTAGGTTTACTTAATCTTTGTCTTATTAATCTTTCAATTAACCCTGCCTTAGAATACCCATTCTCACAACAATAATCGTGTAATTCCTTATATAACTCCCTTTTAACTTGTATTGTAGTATATTTTCCCATAATCTATATAATTCTATATAATATATATTTATAAATATAATTATCAAATATTTATAGTAGTAATAATAGGAAAAATATAAATGGCTATAATAAAATCTTTCTCACCAAAACAAAATTTATCTAATTTTCAAGTTTTTATCAATGATGATAAACCAAATTCTGAGTATTTTAAAATAACAGAATTTAGTGATACATTTACTGGTGGTAAAAATGGTTTTCTAATTGATGGTTCAGAATGTTTAAAAGAAACAAGTGAAGTAAAAATAGAAATACTTGATGTTGAGGGAAATCCTATATATTTTGAACCTGGTAAAGGTATACCTGATTATTACGAGGGTACATCTAAATTAGTTGGAGTTTATGTATATGAGGATACTCCAATTGGGACTGCTAAAATTACAATACTTGGTGAATTAAAATCTTATTTTGATGATAATGGTAATAAAGTAGATATTCCAAATGAATGGAAAGGTGTTTACAATGTAAAGTGGGAAAGAACAATTCAAGTTAATAAAAACTTGGCCAATGAAAATATAGTTAGATTTGTAAAAAGACCAAAGGTTACTATTACCGAAATTGTAAAAACTATATTTAACAAATCAATACCAGAAGTTACACAATCAGGTAGTTTGGAAGGTATATCATTAACACCAACTGCTGGTACTGATTTATCAATATTCTCTACTCCTACTAATTACAAATTAAAAATAACTGATAGTGGTTCTTGGACATCATCAATTGATGAAAACAACATAACAGTAAGAGTTCCAACCGAAACGAACTTAGCCACATCAGGAAGTAGTAACACAGGTAGTTTAAATTGGTATTTACACGAAGCAGATGGTGCAGATTGGGTAGGTGTTAATTTATACATTGATGGTGCTCAAGCAGGAGTTGTACGAGGAAGTGGTTCAATTGAATGGCATAACCCTAATCAGCTAATTGACTTTGGATTACATATTTCAAATACTCCATCTTCATTTAATAGATATAGAATGGAGATATATGATATGTCAAGTAATGTACTGGTATATGAAACATCTCAAGGTGCAACAATACCATCAGGATTTATGTCAGCAAGTAGTACTGGAATAATAGATTCATATGCATTTACAGGCGATTTAGGTAAGGTATATGGTTTGATGATTCAAGGTATACCAGATTCCAACCCAAGTTCAGCACATGATTTTCAAGCATACTATGAGGTGGATACTCTTGATGGAGGTGGTAGTCCCCTAAAAATGAGGTCAACATCATATCCTTTATTTGAGGGTAATCTTGTAACTGTTGATGGTGAATCTTCTCCTGTACATACAATACAAGAAACAAGGGATGGTTCTGGAACTGCCAATGGAACAATATCAAATGTATTTCCATCAATAAGAGATTATAAGAATTTTTTTAATCCTGATGTATCAACTACTGAATATGTACCAAAAATAATTGAAGTTTTAAATGATAAAGAAGTATTAGTTGATATACCATTTACAGGAAGTAACAATCTTGTTTCTGATTTTAATAGTACATCATATACTGCCTCATTTGCACATACAGAAGCACAAGTAATAACAGAATCTGCATTAACTGGTTCATTTGCTAAAATAGATATATCACAACTTAAAACATTTGTTGGTGATGTTGCCAGAGTTAAAGTATTTAGAAAATCAAAAAATGCAATTGGAGATTTCCAATTTGTACAAGAATCTAAATTAGAATCAATAGAATTGTTAAGAGATATAGCAACAGCAGCTGATACAGAATTATCTTATGGTGAATTTGATTTATATAATTTAACCAACTATTGGAATACAGGTTCTAACTCACCTATAACTCTTGATAACTCTGTTCTTAAAAATTCATTACATATTGATTATAATGGTAGTGGAGTTGATACAATTTCAACAGAACAAACATTATCAATTACAGAAGGAGTAGAGTATGCTATTAACTTTAAAACATTATTAAGTGGTTCGTTTGTAACTTCTTTTGAAGATTCTTATATACGAGCATACCTAAGTGGGTCAGATTACGAACAAGAACTTTTAACAACAAGTGGTTCTGCAATTTATAAAACAAGACAAAATATATCACAAAATATATTAGCCAGTCAAACTGTTTCAGATACACATCTTAAATTTGATGTAAAGGGAGATGATTGGTTTATTTCAAATGTATCTTTAAGAAACGCTCAAGAAACTTCTTTCTCACCAGATGAGTTTACATTAATACAAGATATTCCAAGAAAAACTGCAAGTGAAACATTTGATTTCAGATTTGAGTTTTATGATGTAAACAATAACTTTATACCTGTAAATGTAGTTAGTACAAAAGAATTTGATGGAGGTAATGATTTTCCATCTAGTGATAAATTATTAACATTTGAAGCTGACAGAAATGCATTTAGATTTTCAAGTGGTTCAATTGGAAATCCACCATTTCAACAAATACAACTTAAAACATCAACTTCAAATCTTGTAGGTAGTTTAACATTTGCATCTTCAGCATTTGATGCATCAGGTGTATATATTGACCCATCATCATATACTGGTGAATATCCTGGTAGATTAACAAACCCAAGTAATGCAGGTGCATTAATTGAAATTAAAAACTTTAGTGGTAGTGATGATACTATTACAGTTGGTTCAATTGTTTATACTGCTTCTTTAGATGGAGTAGAAGAATTTGAAACTGTATTTAGATTAGAAGATGGTGATAATGCACCTCAACTTATAGTAACTTCAAATGCAAATCAATTTATATACGAACCAACAACTCTTTCACCAAAACCAAGTGGACAGAGTTTAACTGTAAAAGCACAAAGAAAAAACTTAGCCTCTTTGATTACTCCTATAACTGTTAATAGTGGTAGTAATAAACCAGCATTAACATTTGTAGATACAGTAAATGGTATAGATACTTATACTATCTCTGCAACTGAATTTTCATCATCATTTGCATCAAGTGATTTTGATTCTGTAACATATGAGTTTACAGGTTCAGATGTTTTTGGAAATGAACAATCAGATGAAATAACTCTTTCTAAAGTAATTAACTTTGATGCAGTTTCACTTGTACTTTCAAATGAATCAACATCTTTTCCAGCAAAATCAACTGGTGAAATTTTAGGAAATTTAGTACCATCAAGTGGTTCAGTACAAATGTTTATTGGTGGAACTCAAATTCAACACAATGATGGATTGAGTATAAGAAACAGATTTGATATAACAGATATTACACCAAGTAATGTTACTGCAACTGATTCATCACCTGATACTTCAAATTATTCTATATCTGCATTTGATACTACTAAGGATAGTGGTTCTTTAACATTAGATATAAAATATTTAGCTGGTGATAATATAACATCACAATCATTTCAAAAAATTGTATCTTATACAAAATCTAAAAAGGCAGTTCCAACTGTTTTAACTAAAATATCTCCATCAACACAAACAATTAATTCAAGTTCATTAGGATATGATAGTCCACAAACAATGGAAGTGATAGTACAAGAAGGTGGAGATGAATATACATTTGATAGTAGTAATCTAAGTGGTGGTGGTGATTCACTTGCACAAAAATTTAACATTAATGGTTTATTTGTAGATTCTGGTTCAATTAGTAATTCGGATAACATTTTAACATTTGGTTCACTAACCTCATCTTTCAATAGTATAATAGGTTCTGCATCATTAGATTATGTAGATTCGGAAGGAACATATGTAACTGGTAAAAAAGTAAGATTTGATTTAGCAGTATCTAAAATAGGTGTAGATGGAGAAAACGGTGCAAGTGGTTCTAATGCAAGAGCAGTATCTTTATCTTCAACAAAATATGCAGTAGTATATGATGGTGATGGGGTTTTATTTCCAACATCACAACCATTTACATTAAGTGGTTCTGCACAAAACTTTTCAAATCCACAATTTCAATTTTTACAAAATGGAAGTGATATATCAGATGGATTTGGTTCAGTATCAGAATTAATAATACCAACTGATACAGGTTCATTACCAACGGCAGGTGGAACAAATTTATATGAAGTAAGAGTTAGAGAAACAGGAGGAAGTTGGGATGATTTTAATGTACTTGATAATATCGATATATTTGGAGTACAATCAGGTTCAGATGCATTTACAGTATTCTTAACAAATGAAGCTCATGTATTCTCTGCAACATCTGAATCAGTAGTAACAAGTAATCTTACAGATGGTAATTTCTTCGTACAATTCTTTAGAGGAGCAGACCAATATGAAGTTGGTACAAGTGGTAAAACATATAGTGTTTCAGCAACTTCATCAAGTATTTCACTACTTCAATTAGAAGTTAGTAATCAAAAATTATTTGTAGTAAATGGTATAAGTGGAGATACTGGTAGTGCAGATATTACAGTAACAGATAACAATACAGGCCAAACATTTGATAAAAAATATTCATTTACATTATCCAAAGAAGGATTAGTTGGTGAAAGAGGTGCTGATGGGGCAAATGGAGCAAGTGGTTCTAATGCTAAAATTGTATCACTATCATCAACAAAATATGCAGTAGTGTATGACGGAGATGGAACATTGTTTCCAACAAACCAAAACTTTAATTTATCAGGTTCAGCTCAAAACTTTACAAATCCAGAATTCCAATTCTTAAGTGCGAGTGCAGTATTACACGATTTTGCATCAATATCAGAAGTTACTATTTCAAGTTCTGGTTATCCTGAAGCAGGAAATGCTACTTTATATGAAGTAAGGGTTAGAGAGAATGGTGGTTCTTATGAAGGTGTATTTGATAATATTGATGTATTTGGTGTTCAATCGGGTTCTGATTCATTCACAACATTTTTAACTAATGAAGCTCATGTATTTTCAGCAAACTCAGATGGAGTAGTAACATCTACATTGGCAGATGGTTCATTTGAAGTAAGATTCTTTAGAGGAGCAGACCAATATGATTTCGGTACAAGTGGTAAATCATATAGTGTTTCGGCTACATCATCAAGTATTGAATTAACTCAATCAACAAATAGTAATCAACGAAAATTCACACCAAGTTCTGTATCTGCAGATAGTGGAACTGCATCTATTATATTAACTGATAATAATACAGGACAAACTTTTCCAAAAACTTATACATTTAGTAAATCTAAAAAAGGTGCACCTGTAACAACGATTGCAGCATCACCACAATCACAAACTATTACAAGTGGTAGTGGAGGTATAGGAACACCAACAGATATAACAATAACAGTAAATGAGGGTGGAAGTGATTATGGATATGATACTGCAGGAGCAATACCTGCAAATAAATTTAGAATTACTGGTGTAACAAATGCTACAAATAATAATGATGGAACAATTTCACCAGATACTCCAACAAGTTCAACTCCAGTTGTTGGTGATGCTACTATTAGTTACACCAATTCAGAGGGAACTGCATTTACAAGTAAAACAATTCCATTTGATGTAGGTGTTGCAGGATTAGGAGATACTGGTCCAAAAGGTGATAATGGAGACCCTGGTGGACAAGGAGATGCCGGTTTAAGAACTGCACAAGGTATGGTGCATTACAACGTTACATCTTCTACTGCACCAACTGGTCCAAATACTTCTACTGATTCTTTTAATTTCAGTACAGGTGTTATGAGTAATATGACAAGTGGTTGGCAAATGGGTACACCTACTTATGAATCTGGAAACTCAAATAAATATTGGTACGCAACTTTTAGTTCAGTAGAAAATTCATCTGGTGCAGGTATTGCAACTGGTAATAATAACTCATTTGGTTCAGTAACACAAGCAATTGGATTTAGTGGTTTGGTTTCATTTACTGCAACAGATACAATTGGTGATGGAACTGATAATTTATCTTTTGGTGTTGCAGGTTCAACTTTAATTAATGGTGATAATATTTCAACAGGTCGAATTATATCTACAAATTATGCAACTGGTTCTGGTGATGGATTTACAGCTACAGGTACAGAATTTAATTTAGATGAAGGATTAATTGCATCGAAAAAGTTTAATGTTAAACCAAATGGTGATGCAAACTTTAAAGGAGATATAACAGGTGCTAGTGGTACATTTTCAGGTACAGTTCAAATCGGAGGAACAAGCTTAGATGCAAACAATACATTAAATGAAAATACAACTGCAGCTAATGTAGGTTTAAGTAATGTATTAGACCAAGCACAGACTACAACATTTAGACAAAATGGAATACCTACCGCAACGGCAGCAGGAGATATTTGGATAGATACAAACGATGGTAATAAAATGTATGTAGCTACAAATGCTGGTGATGACCAAGTTACATCAGGTGAATGGGTACTTTCAAATGTTAGTGCAACAGGTATTGGATTAGGTAATGTAGATAATCAATCTGCATCTACAATACAAGCTGGTGTTACTGCAACTGATGTTGGTTTACCAAATTTAGATAATAGTAATTTTGATTCTAGTGGAAATGTTATAGGTGGTACTATTGGTGGAATAACAATAGAAGCTACTAAACTATACCAAGGAACAGGTACTTGGGCTAATTCTAATACAGGATTTTATTTAGATAATGGAGCTAATTTTTCTCTACAAGATAAATTGGCGTTTAATGGAAGTACAGGAGATTTAGCAATATCAGGTTCTATATTTGCAGAATCGGGTACATTCTCAGGAGATGTAGCAGGAGCAACTATTAGTGTTCCAGCCACAACACCAAAATTTACAGTTGCATCAGATGGAACGATGACAGCAATTGATGCAGAATTTTCTGGTTCTATTAGTTCAACTAGTGGTGATATTGGTGGTTGGGGTATTGCAACTAGTAGAATATTCTCACCAACATCAGGACAAGAACGAATGCAATTAACAGGAGGAACTGCACCAAACTTAACTGTTTTGGATAGTAGTGGTTCTCCAAATGTTGTTATTAACTCAGGTACTGCATTATCAGACCTTGGTGGTGGTAGTACTTCTGTAGCTGGTAGTAATATTACCTCACAAACAACTACTAACGTAAGTGCAGTATCTCCAAGTTCAAATACTATAACTATATCTCAAGATTGGTTGGCTGGGCCTACAACAGGATTATATGTATCAAGTGTACCGGTAGGTACTTATACAGTTTTACCTACTGTAACTATACCAGGTGGATTCTCAAACGCATTATCAGGATTAACAGTTAGTACCATAGATGCGGGAAATAGTTACTTTTTTAGTCAAATGACTCATTCGGCAAAAGCGGTAGTTTATATATCAACCTCCAATACCCCATATACTACTAAAGCTCAAATGCAATCTGGAGCAGTTTGGAGTGGATATAAAATATTTAATAATACACAATTTGGAGGAAACTTTGGTACTGAATTTTATTTACCTTCTAATCAAGCAAGTTCTGGTACAATAACTTCTCAAATAAACGTTGTAGGTACTTGGTCAAATACTGCAGTAAACACATATTATATACACACTGCTTTAATGGACTTTTCATCAACTGTAACTTATGTGGGTACAATAGATTTAGCACTTGAAACTGATTTAAAAACACCTCTTTTGGCAGCAAGTGGTATGACTATATCTGGTACAGTTAGTAGAACTGAAATGTCGGGTGGTGGATTTCAAGTTGTAAGTACAACTTCTAATTTTGTAAAAATGCAAAGATATAGTAGTAGTCAAGCCGCATCTGTTGTTATGTTAGATGTTGGGGGTTCAATTGAAGCAACAGGTAATATTACCGCAAATGCATCTGATAAAAGATTAAAAGATATAAAAGGATTAATCACAAATCCTCTTAGTAAATTAAAACAACTAAATGGAGTTGTATTTAATTGGAATGAAATTGCAAACAAATATGCGAATCACGATATGGAAAGAGACCATGTTGGTTTAATTGCACAAGATGTTCAAAAAGTATTACCAGAAGTAGTTACAACTTCTGCAATTGGAAAAAATGAAGGAAAAGAATATTTAACAATTTGGTATGATAAACTTATTCCTTTATTAGTAGAATCAATTAAAGAACTATCTGAAAAAGTTGAAAAACTTGAAGAAAAAAATAAAGAATTAGAAAATGGCAATTAGAAGTAGTGGAGCATTGGGAATTCGAGAAATCTTAAATGATATCGATGGTGATGTTTCATCACGAGCTGATTTAATTGGATTGGGTGTGATAGTAGGGGCATCTGCTGGTGTAATTGGTGGTGGTGATAATGTTATAATGCCTGGTGATTTTTATGGTGAAGATATTTCATTAACTGCAACCACAATATCAGCCAGTCCAACAAGTCATGCATTTTCAAATACAGGTGGAGAAGTAACGATTACTATTAGTTCAAATGGAATTTTTAGATTATCAAATGTTCCTAGTTGGGCATTTGTAACACCAACTTATGGTGCATCTTCAACTACATCACTAATTATAGCAGCAGGAGGTAACTCTGCACTCGGTTCAGCGGCTAATCCATCATCAACAATTCAATTATTAGGTTCTTCAAATTCAGTATTAGCTTCTATTACTATTTCACAAGCTGGAAATCCTGTAACATTTGAATGGGTAGGTGGAAGTGAAGTAGTGCCATTTACAGCAGGAACATTTTCAAAAAATGTTTCAGCAGCTGAAATCTTTACATTAGGAGTAACTTCAAGTAATACAAGTTTAGCAACTGTTTCTATTGGAACTGCAACAGGAACAAATCCTAAATCATATCCTATAACAATAACTCATTTTGAAAATTTTCAATCTGGTTCAGATGAAGTTTGTCAATTAACAGCTACTGGAACTGCAAGTGCTGGAACAATTACAAAACAAATTTCTATGACACAAACGGCATATGACCCAATTAGGTGGCTAAGTAGTTCATCAAATCTTAGTGATGATGGTGGAACTGTAACAGCCTCATTCACAGGAGCAACATCAGTTAATGCAACAAGTGGAGGACATCCATTTACAATATCTTTTTACGGAGGAACTCCATCTTGGATAAGTTCATCTGTTACAAGTGGAACATATTCACCTACTTTCAAAGCTGCAGCTGGTGAAACTGCAGGTACAACTTCAGTAGTACTCACATTTTCAGCAAATACCACAGGAGCAACACGAAGTACAGTTGTACTAGTAACTGATACAAATAGTGGGCATATTACTAGTTTAAACTTAACACAGGCCGCACAAGAATTATCTACATTTGATATAGATTCTGGTGAATCAGACCCTCATATTTTAAATCTTCCTGCTAAAGCTGACCTTTCAGTTGGAACATTTACATTACAACTTACAGCAAATACAGGATATAATAATGATTGGAATATTGTTGGATATGAGAGTGGTACTGATAAAAACACCACAGGAACTCCTCCTAGAAATTATGATACATCTGAGTTACAACATCAAATAAGTACAGATAGTACATGGACTGCTATAACTACTGCTTTGACAGGTAATGGAAATGCAACTATTAATGTTAGAAATCCAGATGGATATTGGAGTGATTTTGATGATGCTATGGAATATCCTTATTACAGATTTAAATCAGCTTCATATCCAAGTGATTATACACAAACTGTAACTATAAAACAACCAAAACCTCCAATTGATTTCGATTTAACATTAGATGCTGATGCATCTCAATATTTAAATGCTCTTGCAGGAAATGGAGATACCGAATTAGTAGTATATTGTAATTCAAATTCCATTGGTTTGAATGTATATGGAGTAAATAGTACAGGATTAACAATAGGAGCTACAATAGCATTGGCTGGTAATACAGCAAATAATTTGTTTACAACAACTACTTCATATGCGAGTTCAAATTGGATTACTCATCCCAATAGTACACAAACAAATGCAGGTAGACCGTATTCAATGACATTTACTATTACAAATAATAATACCTCAACTTCTTCAATAACAAGTCAACAATGGGTAAATTTATATGTCAAAGGAACAACACAATCTCAATCAGAGGGACAAACTAGTGGTGGGTATTCTAAAATATTTATAGAACAATCATCAAGTGGTGGAGGTGGAACACCACCTGGTGGACCATCAGGACCTCCTGGAACACCACCACCAGGCGGAGTAGGTGGAGAAGAATAAAAATAAAAAGATATGTACAAAAAAATAAGTAATTTAAATTTAGATAACATTGCAATATCCATAACGAATGATTTATGTGATATGGTACAAAGGGGGCCATATACTGGTTCATTTAATAATTTTGAAGTAACTATTGAAAACGAAATACCAAAAATATTTTGGGAAACGAGTATAACCGAATCTGAACAACCAAGGTTTATATCATCACACTCAATACAAAGTAATTTAGAAACTTATTCAATTTATAGTTCATCTTTAAATTTAGATAGTGCATCAGTAGAAATTTCAAACATCACTTCAGAAAGTTTATATTTACTTGAAAATAATTTACACGATGAAACAATACTTTGTGTAGGATATGCTTCAACAGGCTCAGAACAAGGATTTTATAATCAAGAACACAACACAGCAATTAATTTAGCAAATTATTTACAAGCCTTTGATTCAAATTTTAAAGAAATTGATGTTTCAATTAATAACGGTGTTGTAGATTCGAATATACTTACATATTCTTCTAGTATTGATACATCATTAATAAGAAACTTTTGTAGTTCTATTTCACTTACAACTGGTTCAATAAATCAAATTGATATAAGTAATAAAAATGATTTTTCATCTAAAAAAAATCACTCATATATGATGTATGGTAAGGGAATTGGTGGAGATGTTATAAATATCTATGGTAAATCAAGTGATTTTGTTTCTAATTATGGTAATCAATTGGCTCGTAAATTGGCTATAAATGAAGTAAAAGAAAAATCAATTGATGAATCTATTGTAGAAATTTTATTTGTAAAGGGTGATGATATTCCAAAGTATATCAAAATAAGTAATGATAAAAATATAAGTTATAAGGATACTACCCTCTTTACAAAAGAATATATTTTTAACACATATGGCATAACAAGAATACTTTCAGATATATTTAACGACAGTAATTATTTTAAATAAAATGTTTATACAAAAGGTTTTATTTACAAAAAAAGAATGTTTAGAGATACTAAGTAAAAAGGGAGAATTTAAAAATTCTAAAATCAAATTAGAAAATGAAATTCCTAAATCCAATATAAAGTATAGAAATTCAAAAACATCTAATATTAATTCTAATAAAGTTAAAGATATTATTTTAGATAAATTATCTTTGATAGATAACACTATAAAATCATTACCTGATAATATTGATATAACAAGATATGATGAAGGAGATTTTTTTATAAAGCACCAAGACTCATCAAGTGATTATCCAAATAGATTAAAAACATTAGTAATACAGTTATCTAATGAAAATTATACTGGTGGTATTTTAAAAGTATGGGAAAATAATAATGTACCACATATTTCTTCAACAGAAATTGGAAATGTAATAATATTTAATTCTGATTATTATCATGAAGTTACTAAATTGGTAAAGGGAACTCGTTATGTATTAGTTTGTTGGTTAACTAATGATAATTTTAAATAAAACATAAAAATAATTAGGATATATGAAATAATTTTCGTATATTTACCTAAGTAAAAGTTGCAAAAAAATGCCTATATTAAAAAACGAAGAAAAAGATTCAATTAAATCTAGTTTATTAAATCATTTACTACATTGTAATGATGAGGTAAATACAGATAAATTAGTTGAAATAGTTAATAATTTTATTTTTGATAATAATGAAAAATATTTCAAAAAAGGATATTCAGAAAAAACATCTATAAAAATATTAGTTACTACTGGTTGTGGTAATACAATTGAGGGTGGTGCGGATATATGGACTAATCATTTTATAAAAAATGTATGGAAACAATTACCACGAAGAAAAAACTGGAAATTATTAATTGATTCTAAAAGACCAAGTAACTTTGACCCATCATCTTTGCCAGAAGATTTAGAATGGCATTTTCATTATGATGACCCTTCTATAACAGAAGATTTATTGGCAGAATGTTCAGAAATAAATTATTTACATTCTCATTATCACAAAAGAGAACATATGTGGAAATGGGAAAGTAAATTTAAAAATATATTTGTACACGCATATCCATCTGAAATGGAAGAAGTTTTACAAAGAACACCTGAATTAAAAAGATTACAATTTAACACAAAGGTTGATAGTTTTTTTTATGATGAATTTTTACAATCATTTAAAAAAAGAATATGGGTTGGTAATAACCCAAGTAAGTTGTTTGATGATTTTCCAAATTACACTTATTCAATACCTAACTTTTATCAATTTAAACATAACTTAGAATTAAATCATAAGAATATTGATAATAGTAAAATAGGATTTGCATCAAGAGGAGAAACCAGAAAATGTATGCATTGGATGCATGGATATAAAGGATATATTTTATCATCAAAATATGATTATCAAAACTTAAAAGATTCAACATCTTATTCTTTTCCAAATATAAAATTTTATCAATGGAATCCTGATATACATCATACATTTATGAAAAAAGATTTTGGTATATTTCATGGAGCTTACTTTAAAGAACCATTTGGGTATTCGATATTTCAAGCAGTAGATTATGGTAAATTACCAATTATCCACACAGATTGGGCAAAGGCCGTTGATTACAAATACAGAGCATCAACTAAAAATGAATTTGATAAATGTATAAAAAGAATATTATCTGATTCTCAAGAAGTTAGATATAGAGAGTTTGCTAAACTTAAAACTTATATGATGGCATTTGATAATTTAGAATCTTGGATAAAGGATGTGGTAAAAGTTTTTAAATAATAAAATTATATATACTTATATACAAAAGGTATTATATCTTCATATAATAAATTAAATGTTAATATTCGATTTAGATTACATAAGACAACATTTAACAAACAATCAAGAAAAAAAAGTTGATACAAATGGTAATGAGTTTATAGAACTTAGTAAAGTTCCTTATCGTTGGACTCATGGAGCAACTGATTTATCTTTGGGTGATGGTTTGTTAATATATTCTATTATACATTACATGAGAGCAAAAGTATGTGTGTGTTTAGGAAGTGGTGGTGGATTTATTCCAAGAATAATGACACAAGCACGAGTTGATTTACATGATTCACAAATATTTGAAGGTAATCGAGATTATAATTGGGGAGATATAGGAGCAACTTACTTAGTAGATGCTTCGAATGGAGTTGGGGGTAATACTGATTGGGTTAATGAGGATTCATTTTTTAGAAAAACATTTTTTCCAAGAGTAATTTTAGAAACAACTGAAAATGCATATTATAACTTTTTCGTTAAAGAAGATATTAAAATTGATTATTTACATATAGATGCTGGACATACTTATGAAGATGTAAAGCAAGATTTTGATTTGTATTCTAAACTACTTTCACCAAATGGTATTATATCAATACACGATACTGATGAATCATTTGAAAAAGAATTAATAGTTACAGATGAAATAAAAAAAGATGACCATCAAGAAATAACAAATGGCCCTTCTAAATTAGTAAAAGAACTGAGTGATGATAGTGATTGGGAAATTTTTAACTTTTTCAATAATGGTATATTTAAAACTAAACCAGCATCAACAGGTTTAACAATTCTTCAGAGATGCAAAAAATAAACTTGGTTACTGTTGTTGGTCACAATACAACACTTCTACCACATATGTTAAATCATTACAAGGATATTGTAGATGAAATTTATGTAGTAGTTTACAGACAACATACCTTAGATGGTATTTTAGAAGATGTAATTAATCTTGGTATCAAACCATATAAAGTAGTTACAGAACCAAAATTTAATTGGGAAAGAGTAACAGAACTTTACAACGAAGTTAAACAAACCAAACCCAATGAATGGTGGGTGGTTTCGGATGATGATGAGCTTCATGTTTATTCAAATTCATTGAGAGAGCTTATTACAGAATGTGATGAGAATGGATGGGAATTTATAACAGGAGGTTTTCTCGATAGGATAGGAGAGGATGGAGAGTTTCCTTTGGTAACAAAAGAAACAAATATTTGGAAATCGTTTCCACTTGCAGGATTTTTTAGATATCCTATGAGTGGAGCGATGCCAAACAAATGTTGTGTAATGAAAGGTTCTGTTGATGTAACACCAGGACAACACTTTGCAGTAATCGGTGATACTGATACTTGGAGAGAACGAGGATGGAATCATCCTAAAAGATATCCAATTGAAAAAGGACTTATACAAGTTCATCATTTTAAATGGGATTCAACCGTTCTTGAAAGATTAAAAGAAGTATCCGAAACAAAAAAAGATTATTCCTTTTGGAAGGAATATAAAAAAATGTACAGAGGAATTCAGATAAACGATTGGAAAATCGATATAAATAATCCTGAATTTATGTTTGAAAAAATGGAAGATAATTCTTACTTTGATTATACAAAGTGGAGTGAACTTTCAAATGTTATAGTAAAAATATGATAGATAAGTTAGCAATTATCGTTCCTTATAGAGATAGACAAGAACACTTAGATGTATTTGTTCCTCATATACACGAATTCTTAAAAGATAAGGGAATTGATTACACTATTTTTATTGCAGAACAAACAGATAATAGACCTTTTAATTATGGTAAACTATGTAATGTAGTTACTAAAGAAGTTGGTAAGGAATATACTTACTTTGCATTTCATGATATAGATATGTTACCAATGAATGATGAATGTGATTATGGATATCCTGAATCACCAACTCATCTTGCAACTAATGTTGAGGCACACGATAATAAATTACCTTACCCACAATACTTTGGTGGAGTAGTTTTAATCAGTAGAGAAGATTTTGAAAATGCAAATGGATATTCAAATGAATATTGGGGATATGGATATCAGGATTTAGATTTACTTTATAGATTACAACGAAGTGGTGCATATCTTGAAAAGTATTATGATTTAAATAATGTTTATTCTAATTATGATGAGTTAGATATTTTACCATATAGAATTGAAAATGTAAAATTGGCATCAGATAATAAAATACAAAAAATAAATTACAATAATTTTGATAAAGAAACTAAGATATATGGAAGTTTAAATCCACTTACAAAAAAATTAGTAAAGGGTTCTTTTAGTATTTCATTTAGATTCAAAGATGATACAGAAAGAAAAGATTTAAAAAATCTTTTTTCTTTTGAGGGATGTGATACTGGTTTATTTTTATCAAAAGGTAATGAATTAATAGGTCAAATATGGAATATTAAAGAAAAACATAATGAAATTATTTCATCTTATGCAAGAGATAGATGGAATCATTGTGTTTTAAACTTTGATAATAAGAATAAAACGTTAGAACTTTATATAAACAATAAACAAAATAAAATAGAATTAAATAAATCTTTTGAAATTTATGATTACGAAAACCATTGCATAAAAATATCTGATGATAATTCTACAATTAAAATATCAGAAATTTTAGTATATAATGATGTTTTAAATTCCGAATGTGTTTCTTTACTTTATTTAAATGGTAATAATGTTCTTGATGATATAAAAAACAAATATGGATTACTTCCATCAATAAAACTAAATTATAATTCAATTTATAAAAATGATATTTTACTTGATAATGGATTAAATCACAATCACTTAAAAGTTTTTGGTAATTTAAATGTAAATAATGAAACAGATACACCTAATGAAATTTATTTACCTACTAGATTAGATGGTGAGTATAATTCGTTAGTGCATGAGGGAGATACTGATATTGTAAAAAAATATTATTCATATGACCCTGATATAAATGAAAATTCAGATATTTTCTTTCATGATATAATACCAAATAAATTAGATTATAAATCAATAGGGTTATCAACGTTAAAATACTCTATATTAGATATACAAAATAAAAAAGAATATGAACTTGTTAGAATTGTTACATAACGAAAAGGTAGTTAGGCTATTAGAAAAAATAGATACAGACCTAAAAGATATTACTGAACCAGGAATGAAAAGTAATTCTATATTTTTAAAAATCATTATGATTGTTGAAACTTTATTAAAAAAGTCAAAACATCCTAATTCTCATATTGGTGAATATTTTGAAAGATATTGGGATAATCAAACAAATATTGATGATATAAATGAAGAAATAAAACAAAGTGATGTTACGGTATCTAAACTTTCATATGATATGGATATGAGAAAAGTAGAAATAGAAGAATTGGAATGGAAGTTAAATGAGTTAAAAGGTAAAATGAATTTTGATAAAGGAGAAATTGCATCCATTAAGGGTAAACTTGAAGGAATGAACTGGGAACCAACAAAATTAAAAGATTTTATAAACGAACCATCATTTAAAATTGATGAAAAAGGCCACGAAGGGTGGTTATTTGAAAAATTAAAAAAAGAATTAGTAGAAAATAATAAATTAAATTACAATTATGGCAGAGACAAACAAAAATAAGAGTCTTGAAGAAAGAGGAGTAAAGGCTCTTGAATCAATTGGTAAATCAATTGGTGAAATTAACGATTGGATATATGACTTGGATGCAGATATGTGGCAAGAAAGGTTAGAATGGTATCTAAACGAATTCTATCAAATCGCAAAAACAAAAACAGTAGGAACAACAAATAGACCAGAAAGAGGTAGTGAAAGAATCCAAGAGAATACAGAAACTCAAGGAGAAGAAAGTAAATCATAAACTTGGTATAATAGTTCCATATAGAGATAGAGAACAACAATTGAAAAGGTTCTTA
>Ga0206682_10002086_pt1 | contig 18686 bp, 19 predicted proteins | sample M240m12015metaG_FD_155444 | JGI IMG/M metagenome (GOLD analysis project Ga0206682, IMG submission 155444) | Ammonia-oxidizing marine archaeal communities from Monterey Bay, California, United States - M2 40m 12015 | ecosystem: Environmental > Aquatic > Marine > Intertidal zone | place: USA...
AGAAATGGATTAGTTAGTGTATCTAGTTAGATTTTAAAAAAAGTTATATATTAATAATAAATATCTAATATTAATATATATGTATTCTATTTTATTTGGAACTTACTTTTATGAAAAAGATATTATTGAAATGATTAATAAAATTGAATCAAAAAGAAAAGAAATGAGATTAAAAGGTGAAAGAATAAAAACAACATTTGCTGAAGATTTAAAAAGTATTTTGATGTCTAATAAAATTTAAAGATTGTTGTTCTTCTGATGTCAATTTTTCTGTATTATCATCTATAACGATTAATACACATTTTGATAATTCTTTTTGAATTACATGCCTTTTTTTCATTATATAATCATATTGGCCTTTTGTTATTTTATTTCTTGCAAGTTTTAATTGTAAATCTTTATGACTTCCACATATTTCATCAATATTATTTTTTGCAGAACAATGACTTCCCCTATGCTCTATTCTATTTGAATTATTAAAATTTGAACCGTGATGATGATAAGTTGGTTTTATACTTTTATATGGTTGTCCATTTTTTTTTAATGGTGAGTATTTTGTTTTACCACGCACTTTAAAACAAAATGGACATTTATAAAACATATGTACACCTTCAATACGGTTACAATGTACGAAAATAGAATTATCTAAATATTGTTCATACTTATTTGTTAGATCAATAATTTGGTTACTTGAAAATTCTGAGTAAAATGTCATTATATATATATATATCTTATATTTTATTTTTAAACAAACTTTTTTAAAAAAGTTTATATCAAAACCCCTTTTTTGTCTTTACTTTTTTTTAAAAAGTATTTTTAAACATTAGTTATTTTATTTATATTTGATGAATCATTATTTATTTTTTGATCACACTCCATACAACCAGATTGACAATGTTTAACATTTTTAAAGGCATAAATTATTGACGCAATCATCCCACCAAGCCCTCCTAACATTAAAATTATTTCTTCAGCCGTGTAAATGTGAGGCTCTATATTACTTGTTATATTATCCATATTATAATTAATTTAGATTTTTTTATTATCTTAATTAGTTATAATATGATAGAAGTTCAAATATCTAAATCTTCAAATCCTAAAAAAAAATTAATGGCTATCTTTATAGATGGTAAGAAGAAGAAGACAATTCATTTTGGGTCTAATGGCTCAAAAGATTATACGATTTATTATAAAGAAGATGGAAAAAAGAAAGCCAATGAAAGAAAATCATTGTATTATGCAAGACATATAAAAAGAGAAGACTGGACTAAACCAATGACAGCTGGTACACTTTCAAAATATTTATTATGGAATAAACCAACTTTAAAAGCAAGTATTTCTGATTATATTAAAAAATTTAATCTTAAATTAATTAAATAAATTAAATTATTATAGAAAAAATTAATTTCTATAATAATATTAATAAGATGAACGCCGGTGATGATGATTTGGATATTCTTCCAGTTAAAGAAGATGGTACAGAACAAAAGCTTTCTAAAACATTACACCCACATTTACCTAACATAGCCAACGGACAAGTAGGTATATTAATTTCACCTGTTAAAACTGGTAAATCAACAATTATTTCAAATTTATTATTAAATCCTAATTTTTACAAAGACCAATTTGATATGGTTTATATTATTTCAAATACTATTAATAATGATAGAACTTCAAGGTATTTGAAAGAAGAATTCCCAGAAACTATTTTTGACGATTTAAACAGAATTGATGAAATAATTGAAAATATTATTAATTATCAAGATTCATTTCCAAGAGGAGAAAAACCTTTTATTGCTGTTGTACTTGATGACTTTCTTGGAATTAAGAAATCTAGTAAAATCAATTATTTAGCAACAAGAGCAAGACATTACAATATTGGTCTTTTATTGTTTGCTTCTCAATTGTTTAGAGGATTAGAAACTACTATTAGACAAAATGCCACCTTTGCAATAATTGGATCACCTAATCCTAATGAGAAAGAAATATTAAAAATGTCTGAGGAATTTGGAGATAGATATGGTGGACAACAAAACTTTTTAAAATTATACAAAGAAGCATCTAAAAAAAAATATGGTTTCTTATATCTTGATCTTCAAAGTAATCCTAGTAAAGCTTATTCTGGATTTGGAAAATTAATTTATGAAAATAACACTGAGACGGAAGGTGATGGGTGGATAAAAAACATTGATAAAGAAGAGTAATTGACAATCATCAAATATAAGGGGTTGTCCTGGATTTGAAAAAGGTGCAGAATTGCGCATTCAGCTTTTTACTATTAATAAATTCTGTTTGCGCATTTTTGCACCTTTTTTTATAAACTTTTATTTGATGATCATCAAATACGGTGATTTTACTGGATTTGAAAAAGGTGCAGAATTGCGTATTCAGCATTTATTATTAGTAAAAAGCTGTTTGCGCATTTTTGCACCTTTTTTTATTTGATGATCGTTCAAGAATAAAACAAATATTTAAAACATTATAGAAAAAATAAATATCTATAATTATATTATATAAAAATGGATTTGGATTTACCAGAATTAGATATTGTTGAAGATGTTGCTGAAGTAATGGATGATGAACTACCACCTAATAAAGTTATAAGTGAAGAAGAACATCAAAAATTATTAGATGAAGAAGAAGAAAAGAAACAACCATTTGTAAGAAAAACTGCACCTAAAAAGAAAAAAGAATTAAGTGAAAAACAAATTGCACACTTAAATAAGATACGTGGAATGGCCCTTGAAAAAAGAAAGGTGAAAGCCGCCGCTAAAAAACTGGCTGTTGATAAAGTAAAAGCTCAAGTTTCAGAAGAACATAAACCAAAATATTATAAACCAAAACCAAAAAAAACACCAGAAGAAAAAGCATTGGAAAAAGAAGCAAAAAAGAAATATAAAAAACAAACAATGGAAGTTGAAGAAAATAATATTCAATCAGTAATTGAAGAAAAAACTCCAGATGATTTTGTTCCAACTCATAAAGAAGAAGTTAAACAAAAAAAAGAAAAACAATTATTTAATCAACAAGACTCATTTAATCATTTTATGGGTAATATGGAATCTTATTTGAAAATGAGGGATGAATATGAACAAAAGAAAAAAACTTTTAAAAAAAGTTTAGATCAAAAAGAAGTACCAAAAAAAGAAGTAAAACAAACAATTCCAAGTATTTTAAAACCAGTTGAAGAAAATCCGTATGCAAATTATTTTGGTTAAAAAGTGTTTTTTGTCTTTACTTTTTTTTAAAAAGTGTTTTTTGTCTTTACTTTTTTTTAAAAAGTATTATTTGAAAATAAAATCTCTATTAATAATAAAGATGAGTGAAACTATTATAATTGAAAGTAATCGTCAAATTGCTTATAAGCAAGAAAGAAAGAATTTAACTGGTGTTAATGAACGAGATGCGAATGTTGATTTACCTAATAATAAGTGGAAAACCAGATTAGAATCTGGAATACAAATTAATGTTGGTGATCAGATTCAAGTTGAAGCCGTTATGGTAAATACACGAGGCTCACCAGAAGAAACAATTGAATTCTCTGGAATTAATAATGTTCAGGAAAGTGACGATGTGATTGATAATAAAGTTGATATACGATTTCAAAAATATATAACTAATAGGCAACAATTTAATGCTAATCTTCCAATGTTTTTCACAAATCTTAAACAAACAAATTCACAACTGCCAGATTATGGGTACCTTAATTTCTCAACATTTGCTTTTTTTGTAAATCATTTTCCATATCGTGGAATTGAAGGAATGTATATAGATTCCGTTGATGCAAATAATGCCCCAGTATACAAAGAGGTAGATACTGGTGGAGTTTTTACAAAGCCTCCAAATCCGGTTGATGATTCTGACCCGACACGTTATTTTTTAGGAACAGATGATTTTGTTGGTTATGGTAATGTTTTTCCATCACAAGATAAAGGTGCTTGGAATTTTCAAACAACTGATATTACTTTAGAAGTTGAAACAGGTTTTAATACTCCTTCAAAAATTGGTGAAAGTTTGACGGCTCAAATGCATCAACGTCAAGGTATTCCTATTAATTGGGATGAGAAACAAGTAAATACAAATATATATTCTTTACAAGGTGGTAATATTGTGTCAACTCCAAATGCTGGAATAACTGATCAATCATACCAATCAGTTCCAACTTCAACAGGAGATATCTTTAGAGCAAGATTAGAAGATAAATGGCATGCAAAAATTGCTGGTGAATCTGGAACAGCAACAGAGGGAACAAACTATCGTGAAGACGAGGGCAGTGCTGTTTTTCATAGAAATTTATTGTGTGGTAATCCGTATGAATATCGTGCTGTTTATCCGTGGTTAGTAGGACGACTTACAGCTGTTAGTTCTGAAAATATATTATTAAAACCAGATGGAAGTCCGCAAGATATGGAAACAATTGGATTATTTACTGGATATAAAAATTTTGATACTTCAACACCAAAAGTTGGAAATTATGGTTTAAATACTGTACTTTTGGATCAATTAAACCATGAAACAGTTAACTTTGGAGTTAGACCTTATACATATAATGATTTTTCAGAATCAACAGATACTATTCCAACAAGATACCGTGGTGTTAAAACATCAGCACATATGGATTTTATGAAAATGGAGCCTGACACTTTGATTGTTACAAATAATGTTTATAATTTACAAAATATGAGTTATTTTGAAATTGCATGGCTTGAAAATGAAGTACCATTTAATCAACTTGATCCTAATGATAATGCTACGCCACTAACACAAAATTTAAATAAAACATTCTATCAAAAATTATATTATGGAAGAGCAGATGATGAAAAAAGTTGTGGTGCTGCTGGTTGCAAAATCAACCTTCCAAATACAAATGAATTTTTAACAGCTTCAACCACCTTATTATCTTATCAAACAATTGATGTTATTAATAAAAAAGCATTAGTTAGAGAAACGGGAAGAGCTGCTTGGCATGATAGAAATTATATTAATTGTCAATCACGATACGATCCATTTTTTGACCAAACTAAAGGTGGTAAAGTAGATTTTACATTTCCAGATGCAACAAAATTTACTTTGAAAGACTCTATAGGGAATTATTATTCACAATATAATTCAGAATTAACTGGATTAGCAATTGTTCCAGTTTTTTATAAACAATCTGAATTAATAGAAAATGGTGGTGTAATTCCAAATTCATTAAAAGATATTCCATTTTGTGCATTTGTATCTTATGAAAGAACTCTTATAGATGAACGAAAACCTGCCCCAATGGAAGGAGAGTTTTTTGGACGATCACCTAGTTTTTATGATAATCTTTTGTCAAAAGTTGTTAATACTCAGAAAACAACAACAGTTTTGGAAACCATTCCACCTTCAAATACTGCTGTATATACATATCCAACTGGAGATTTGGAAACCAAAACAAGAGTCTATGATTATATGCCTTATTGTATGATAGGAGCAGACAATCCAACAATTCAATTTGATGATACTTATGGAAGATTTACAATTTCATCACTACATACGGCTGTTCGTGCAGGGAATGGTGTATTTCAACAACCATTAGGAGCTGCTAATACCCAAGCATCTCAAATATCTATGTGTGCATATACAAGAGAATCTGCTATTTGTGGAACGAATGGTAGTACTGGTTTAAAGATACCTTATAATGGAATAGTTCAATCAGTTGTAAATAATTCTATAATATCATCACAATCTGGTTTGGCAATTCAAGATATATTTTTATATACTAAAACAGGAAGACAATCAACTTCACTTGATCCAAGAACACCTGTTATTTATGAAGGAACATTATTTGACAAATTAGGTTTTGAATTAGAGCAACTTCTTCCATATACTGGTCAAAGACAATCAAATTTTAATCGTGGTTCTTATGGACAATATTTAGGAAAGAATCAAACCTTTGTAAATAAATATAATACAATGGTTGCTCCTTTTACAACAAATGCATATATCAGTGGTGCTGACCAATTGGCAATTGTAGAAAATGGTAAAAGTCAAAATATGGAAAATCTTGGTGGATCAGCACCAAATCAACCTGTTTTTATAAATGCAATTTCTGATGATTTAGTTGCTGTCAATCTGCCTTCAAAATTGGATTATTCATATTTAATAGTTTATTCAAATATTGTTCCTAATACTCAATTTTATGGTGGAGCTAATGGTCAGCAAAAGATACCAGCCATGGCTTATGTTTCAAGAAATTATTCAACAGGCGATTTCTTTTTTGGTCAAGAAACAAGTTGGACTTATATATGTGATAAGGAATATATATTAACAGAGTTTGACGTAAATATAACACTGCCTAACGGTCTTCCAGCACCTATTGAAGATAATTCAAGTATTATTTATAAAATAATAAAGCCTAAAACTCTGCCGCCACCACTTTCAGCATTCCAACCCCCACCAAAGAAAAAATAAAAATACTTTTTAAAAAAAAGTAAAGACAAAAAAAATACTTTTTAAAAAAAAGTAAAGACAAAAAAAATACTTTTTAAAAAAAAGTAAAGACAAAAAAAATATCTCAATATAGTATAATATGGAATGCTCAAAGTCTCATTATGATAATACTGATTATGAAAATGGTCATAATTTAGTTGAAATGGATAAAAAAGTTAAAAAAGAAGTTGAAAAGAAAACAAAACCATCTGTTAAACCAAAAGATGTGTTTGTTGGATGGAATGAAAAAAAGAAAGTTAAAAATACTAAACCTAAAAAAAAAGGATTATCAAGATTAAATTTTGAAAAGAGAAAAGATGCCTATACTAAGTATTAAAAATACTTTTTTTAAAATTTTCTTTACAATATGGACATATATCACCAAAAAAATATGCTGTTATTAAAAAACATTTTTTACATTGTTTCATTATAATTATGTAAAATACTTTTTTAAAAAGTTTAATTTAAATTAATTATTAAAAAAATAATATCTTGATTAAGTATAAAGATGAGTTTAGTTACATTATCAAGTAAAAGGAATACGCTTGTTCAAAGAGATACAGATCCTGCTATAATAAAAAATCACTTTAAAGATGGTCTTGTACTCAGAGAAGGTACTGAAGTTGGATTAGTTTCTTTAACAATTAATAAATTAGATTTGTTTGAAGTAATTTCTGGACAAAATGATGTTTTTATTTGGAGAATTGGAAATAGACAATCATTTGAACAACATACGGTGACAATTAATGAAGGAAATTATAATGGTTCAACATTGGCAATTGAATTAGCATCTAAAGCGAATGCCTCAACTTTATTGGGTAATTATAAAGGACAATGGACTTGTGTATTTGACCAAACAGGACAAGGAGGTCAGGGTTCATTTACAATGAATTATGGGCAAAATGATGTTCCAGCGGCACCTAATGAACAAACATATACTGTTTTTGATGGAGGAAGTCCAAATTTTACTAACAATGGAAGTGCATCTGTGAATATCAGTGGTTCTACTGGTGGTCAAGTAGATGATTTCTCTTCATTTGATAATCCTTTAATTATTACAGGAAATAAAGGTATATTTCCAAATGATGGTGATTTTGAATGCATTATCAGACCACAAGAAGGATATACAGAAGCAGACCAAATCACAGCATTACAGGCAGGTGGTTCTCCAGTAGATCAAACTATATATATTGCAGGAGTACCAAATGTATTTGAAGGAACTTTTAATAATACAACAGGTACTGAAGCAGCGAATGGTTGGCAATTAGCGTTTCAATATACAAATGGAGACCCCCCTGCATACTGGGTTTATTTAGGTGATGGTGAATGGGGGCATGCCTTAACTGGTATTAATACTGCTAATCGTGCAAATTGCGATGATTTTTATTTCTGGAATCCAACAAGAGGAGTATTTGCCGATGCTGATAATGGAGGAAGACACACTGAGAATGCTTTAGTTGGTGATTTCTTTTTGATTACTGGCGGTGTTCAATTTACTGTACCACAAGGTAATGTTGGAATGGGAAAAAGTGTTTCTGGATATGTAAGAAATTATTTATACAAAGGTAGAACAAATTATCCAGGCGATGTTAATGCTGATATATTAAAAACTTCTCCAGATGGTTTTGATATTACATTAACGTGTGAAGATAATGATGATAAAACTGGAGTTGAATTTTCTCTTGGAAGAATGGTTCAAAATGCTGGAATAGAATTTCCAAATGCAAATTGGCGATTACCCTCTGCAATGGTTGCTGATTTCCAAAATCTTGACCCTACTAGTGATTTCACAAGCCTTCCAGTAATTAGTGGAGTTCAGCCTGCTAATTGGACTAGTTATACATATCCAACAGATCATATAAAAATGAGAGTGGCAATTTCAAAAGTGCTTCAAGTTCAAATATATTTATCACATGATACGGCTGGTGATAATGTTTTTATTGAAGAACAATTTGTGCGACGAACAGGAGATGCTAATGGATTCAATACAACTATTAAAGAAAAATTCTTTCCATTAAGACCGTGTATGGCTATTGGAAGAGGGAATCAATACTTTGCTTCAAGGTATATTGTAAAAGGTAAATATGATACAACTGAAATTGTTAATCCAAACTTCCAAGTAGCATCAGAAGCAATAACACTTCATAAAGGAGAACCGGTTGATTTAGAAAATGAAAGTGAAACAGTATCAACTACACCACTTGGAGCAGTTCCAACTAATGCTATGACCGTTAGTGCATTATATAAATTTGGCGAGATTTATGCTTCTGATACAACGGGAACTCCTCCAGAGGGTGGCTTAGATGCTACAGATTTAACACCAGATGGTAGTATTAATAATCTATTAGGTTTTAATAGATTATATAATTTTGTTTCAGGACAAACTTCAAATGCTGTCACATCAACAAATAATCCAATTACAAATATTGCTGAACCAACATTAAGTCTTGAATTACCAGATTTTAATATTAAAGGTGCAAATGGTAATACTGGTGATAGTATGAGGGTAATTGCTGTTGTACCAAAGGAAGAATTGAACACCAATGAAAAAACTGGAACATTACATTATTATCCAGCCTTTCCAATTATGATTGATTTAAATCTTCCACAAGAACAAATCTTTTATGATCTCAATGCAATTTTAAGATTACCAGATGGAAAAGTGGCGAATGATTTGATTAACCCAACGGAAATTACTTTATTATTCAAAGAAGGAGAAGAAAGTAAACAGAGAAGAATGATGAAAGAACAAGCTGCAATGATTTCGTCAATGATGGGAAATAAACAATCGGCAATGATAGGTGGAATTGGTAATGGTAATCCTTTGATATAGTGTGGTCAAATTGATTTAGAGAAATGACCACACATATATATATAAGCATGACGCTATCAACTAAACAACTCAATCAACTGATCTATTCTTCTTCTCTTCCTTGGTTTATCCAAGATAGATTAGTGAGTAAAACTCTTCTTTTATGGATAAAGTCCAATCCACGACCTTTTATGAACAAAGATGACTTACAGATGCAATCGTACAAAATAAAATACACAAAACGACCATCGGTATATTATATTAAGTCTCCTTTTGGAAACTACCCTATGTACATTAATACTATGTGGCTAGAGGAGTTAAGAGCGCACTGTAGAGAAGTAACAGGTAAGAAACGGCTGAAAAAATCATTATCACGCCCTGAACTCATCAATATGATTATTAAAGCATAAACTTTCACAAATAAACATTAAAATCATACCTTATATTAGGTAGGATTTGAATGACTAACAAAAGCACACTTTTGAATTACAAGTGATCATCAGGCATTTATCTATTTCCTTAACTTCCTTAACTTCTTTTTTTGGTTGATCTTTTGGTTGGTCCATTATTATTTCTTGAGATATTAATTTGAGAATAAAATTTATATGACAATCATCAAATATGGGAAGGTGTCCTGGATTTGAAAAAGGTGCAGAATTGCGTATTCAGCTTTTTACTATTAATAAATTCTGTTTGCGCATTTTTGCACCTTTTTTCATAAACTTTTATTTGATGATCGTGAAATTATATAAATTATATAATAATTTATATAATTTAATCAATAATTAATAACTTTTCTACAGTATTCAACGGTTTAATATTTTCAACAATATCAACATAATAACCTTTAAATTCATCGTCAATATAATATTTTGCATGTCCTCCTGTTGTTTTACTTTTAATTACTTGAGAGCCGTAAATATTATTAATATAAGAGGTTAATATTAAGTGGTCCTTACTTTTAGTAGTTAGATTTTTAAATTTATAATTATTAAATATGAACTCTAAATCATTAGTGTCAAATTTAAATGAATTATTTATTTCATCAGGATATAGACAAGACCAATTATAATTGCTTTTTAATTTTTTAATGTTTTCATCTGAACAAAGTATTTTTTTAATTTTAGTAATCAAATTGAATTTATTATTATTCCACAAAGTAGATAAAATTTTATCATCTGTATCAGCTTTAAAAAGTGTTTTATAATAAAATTTTTTGACTTGTAATTTGGTAGAAACATTGGCCTCTTGTGAATATATCAATCGTTCAGACTCTTTAATATATTTTGATTCTACATCATCAATTTTGTTATAGTCATAAAAATCATTTTCAATTAATTTTATTGGTTCTAATTCTTCCAATAAATTCTCATTTGTAATATCATACAAAGCACGAGATAAAAAGAATGTAAAAGTAGATTTTAAATTAGCCATTTTTTCAACAACTATATCTTCATTTAATTGTTTAAATATTTCATTATAATCATTTACTTTTTCAATTTCAATACAATTTGTGTTATTAAAGTGATCTAAATAACAATATTTTATTGTATTAGTTTTTAAATGTCTAGAACGATATGAAAATTGAATTATATCTCGCGGTGAATTAAATCCAGCCACACTAAGGTAGCACGTGTCAAAATAATTTTCAATATCAAAATTTAAACCAACATTAATTTTATTATTACTTACAACAAAATCGTATTCAATCCATGATTTATTAACATCTTTTAATTTTTTATTATTCATATCTGATGAATCGGCATTATGATAAATACCTTTTTTATTAGTATAATTTTCAATTGTTTCAACCAAATCAGCCATAGAAGGTAATTTTTGCTTTTTTCGTGGATTTTTAAAAGGATAAAAGATAATTAATTTTTTATTATTTTTTAGATCAGTTACAATATCATGTAACCACGAATTAAAATTTTTTTTAATAATAGCTTTTCTATCTGATGTTTCATTTGCTTTTTTAATAATTTCATAATCTATACCTAAACTATCTAAGAAATTTAAAGTTATTTTGCTTATAAATGCATCTAATAAAATCAATCTCTTACAATTTGTAAGTATTTCAATAAATTTTTTAAACACGACATCAAGTTCTTTTAAAGTATTATTATTATTGAATAATTTTAAAAATGTTTCAATCTCATCAATGACTACGACTTCGTATGAATTATATTCATTACGTTTGGTATAAAATAAAGAATTCAAACAGATAATAATATTTTTAGAATTTTCAATTAATTCTTTTTTTTCTTCTTTATTCTTTGCACTATCATAAATATTACAATCAATCATTTCTTCTTTAATTCTTGTAAAAGTATTTTTAGCCAAACTAATATTAGGCGTGATCCAAATAAATGATTCAGTATCGCCATATTGATCTTTAATATTTTGAAGACTTTTCAAATAATTAATGGTTTGAGTAGTTTTTCCGCCTCCCATACCAATGTTTATAATTTTGCATTTTTTATTAAAATTAAAATGCTCTTGTCCTAGGTAATCAATTTTTATAGTAGGTACATCATAATTAAATAAATTAGTAAAATCATTATAATTATCTTTATTTAATTCAGGGTAAAAATTAGAAAGAAATTCAACATACTGTTTTTTTGATATTTCAGGGTGATTTTTTAATAGTTCCCAGTGTCTTACCCATTTATCAATACAAGATTTTTTATCGCTTTTATTTTGATACCATGAAATGAAATCTTCAAAGGTTAAATCATTATAAAAACAAAATCTAGCCACTCTCCATGTATATGCGTGATTATGAGTATTATTTAAAGGTGTGATTGATAATAAAGTATAATTATTATTATAATCAAAATTTTCAGGTAATGATAAATTCATTTTTTCAATGTTAGACCACTCAATGTAATTTTGAGTTGTTAAAATTTCTAATTCTTTTTCTTCAATCTTATCAACTAAAATATTATTAATGTGCTTTGAATCTTCATTAATAAAAAAAGTGATAAGATGATTTTTATGGTTTAAATCTTCAATAATTTTTTGAACTTCTTTACCACGTTTAGATTGATTTATAGCTTTCATATTTCTATTTTTAGTATATACCTTCCAATCAAAATTAGAATTAAGACTATTAAAATATTTTACTATTGTTTTTAATTTATCTCTTTCAGATTCATTATTGATAATGTAATTATTTAAAATAATATGATAACTATTTTTATTTTCAATTTCATAGCCTGAAATACTCATTTTATTGTCTATAAAATATTTATTTATGATATTTTTGATTTCATTTAAATTGCAGTTTAAATCACCATCAATATCAAAATATACTTTATAAGGGTAAGTATTTATAACTTCATATAATCCAATATTTTTCTCAATTAATTTTAAAATTTTACTTTCATCAATTGACCCCCATAGCCTACCCTTTTGTTGACTGTCAATATGAATTATTTTATCATTATCTTTTTTATTTTCAATACAGTGATCTTGTGATCCACCATGTTTTGAAATATTTTTATAAAAAACTATCTTTTTGTAAGTAACTTCTTTTATATTGTTCATTGTTATAATACAATATAATAAGTTCTTTTTAAGTCATTTTAACCGCACATAATAGTTATTCGTTTAAAATGGTTTAAAGTTATATTCAATATATATATATAACGAGGATGAGCAAAACAATTCGACTTGATCGTTTGTTATTTTGGAACTATGAATTAAAAAAAGAAAATGGTGAATGGAAAAAATATATTTTTAGAGATGAAATAAAAAAAGATCATGATCTTTCAATTGGTACAATTAGGAATTTATGCAATGATTATCAAAATGATGGTAAAACGAACCCACGTAGATATAAAGGTTCTAATTTCACAATTAGACGAATACGTGAAGAACGAGGTTCTATCGTTTCAAAAGAAGCATCCAAAACATTTATTCCAAATGAAGAAATAAAAGAATTAGAAAAATAAAATTCTTAAATAAAACTAAAATTCTTAAAGAATATAAAATATTATAAAATTTAATATAATATTTTCTAATCTTATAGTCTGAAGATATTGGTTTTATGCTTGTTATATCACCTAATGGGTGGTCAAGTTGGTTTTATTCTAATATAGAGAATAAAAAAGCTTTTTTATTCCTTAAATAAGCATAAAACCAACCTTCCGGCATATAGGTGATATAACCAGCATAAAACCAATATGCCCCCCTTATTTATTATAAGCAATTAATAACAAATTATTATTTAAAATATCTTATATTAATATAACTATGACTAAAAAGAATTCAGAATCAACTCAAGAAGAAATTGAAGCTAGAAGAATTTATTATCGTGAATATTATCAAAGGAAAAAAGCTGAAAAAGGAAAATTTATTTCTAATCGTAGAGGGAGGAAGCCTGACCCAAAACCACCACCTTTTAAAATAACAAAATTAAAAACTCCAATCATTATAACTTTTGATTAAATAATATTTTAATTATTTAATTTCTAATTATAATTATATATTATGTCTTTAGAATCAATTAACAAAAAAATACCTTCTAACAATGGTAAAGCTGAAATAATATTGGCGAATCATGCTTCAATCTGGGCTGATAGTCTTCCAGCACCAATTGTTGATTCCAATCAAAGAAAAGGATGGTATTACACAAACACATCAGCAACTAATAAAGCAAATATTTATTTTTTTGGTGGAACTCAAGAAACACTTTTATTAAAAGATATAAATTCTATTTGGGCAAAATTAGCAATTGATAATTATTCAAATTTTAATGTACTTCCATTCTTTATTGTTTATACCAAACCAACCGGTAATAATGATGCTGGTTCATTTTATCATTCAAGATTAACTTATCAAATGGATTCTAATGTTGATATTGGTATTGGCGAAGAAGTAATTATTCACACACATTTTACACCAAATCTTTCTTATGACAATAGAAATATTGTTTGTCCAAATAAAACAGTTCAAGGCGATGGATTATTAACTGAAGAAATACTTTATATTACAATCCATACTGATTCAGGTGCAAATCCTGGTGATGTTAAAATTCTTTTTCAAAATCTTGGATTTACATCTAAAGTTGGTCATACAAGAAATCTTCATTTGAAAGGTTATCAAGAAGGGCAATATCCTACAGATCCAACAACTGGTATATTATTTACAACTGAAAGTAATAGACGAGTTGATTTAAGTGAAAGTATAACATTACTTGATGGACAATATACTTATTCAAATTCTGTTCATAATACACACCCTTCAAAAGGAGATATAACTATATTTGGAAATTCAAATACACAAAATACAAATATTGAAGTTCAATATTCTTCAGATAATATAAATTTTTATTTTGCATCAAATCATTTTGTTAATTTTCATGGAGGTACAAATGGCGATTTTGCAATGGATTTTAAAACATCTGCCAATTATATCCGTGTAACTCAATTTAATAATCACGGTTCAAGTCGTCAATTAAATTTAAATATTACTATAAATTAAATATTTGGTTTTATTTTGGTTTTTTTACTTAAAATTAAAATCTCATTATATATATATATATTATGACTTTTATTGAGGAAATTAAAAAAGAAATAAATGAAAAACGAGATCTTAGAGAATCATCTTTAAAAGCTTATGCTTCTAATATGAATAAATTACATAAATTAATGTTTGATAAAGAAATTCAAAATTTAGATTTTTTGAAAAATAAAAAAGAAGTAATGAAAACAATTGAAAATAAAAAACTATCAACTAGAAAAACCTATTTGGCGGCAATCGTTGTTACATTAATGGCTTTTGATAAAAATGAAGATTTGATTAAATATTATCGTGATGAAATGGAAGATTTAGCAAAACAATTTAGTGCAAATATGGAAGAACAAAAGAAATCAGAAACTCAAGATAAAAATTGGGTTAGTCTATCAGCTTTAAGAAAAGTAATGAGAAAATACAGAAATGAATTAAATCAAAAAGGAATATTCAAAAAAGAACCAAATGATTTAACAAATAAAGAATTTGATCTTCTTCAAAAATGGATTGTTGCCTCTTTGTATATTCTTGATGAAAATCCACCACTTAGAAATGATTATATTATGACTGTAATTTCAAATAAAGAATATGATAAATTAAGTGAAAAAGAAATAGAAAATAATAATTATATGGTTGTTAAATCAAGGAATAATAAAATGTTTAGTCTCGGCGAGTATAAGACTTCTGGTAAATATGGAACTAAAATAATTCCAGTAGGTAAGAAATTGAATTCAGCATTAAATATTTGGTTAAAGTTTAATACATCTGGACATCTTCTTTTAAATTCAAAAAAAGAACCAATGACGGCTAATGGTCTTACAAAATATCTTCAAAAAACATTTGCAGTAACAGGAAAGAATATTTCATCTTCAATGATAAGACATATTTTTATTTCAGATAAATTTCCAGCACAAAATAAAGAGAAAGAAGAAGTTGCTGAAAAGATGGCTCATTCTGTTAATCAACAAACACTTTATTCTAAAAAAGATTAAATTATTTAATAAAAATTAATATCTAATTTATATTATATATAACAATGGCTAACTCGTGGATTGAATTCGTGAAATCTTATGCTTCAAAAAATAAAATGAAATACAATGAAGCCCTTAAAGATCCTAAATTAAAAGCGGCTTATAACAAATCAAAAGGAACTTCTAAAGGTAAAAAAGGAGCTGTTAGTTCTAGTGGCGATAATAAAATTGATGATGCTACAAAAAAAGGTGGTATGAGAAAGACTGCACGAAAAGCATTTAAAAAACCAAATAAAAAAGCAAGTGTTGAAAAATAATTTTATTTTAATTTAAATTTATTACATTAAAATAAATATCTATTATTATATTAAATGTCACAAGGATTAGCACAATATGAATCAACCGTAGCTGGATTCGGGAATGCAGCCGATAGTATTAGAAGTTTCACGGCAACCTATGATACGGATTTCTTTAGAGATTGGACAGAAACACATAATTTAGCAATGGAGAAGTTGAAAGCAGTTGGAGATGTTTCAGGTGGAATAGGCGGTGCTTATATCGCTGGTAAATTGGCTTATCAAAAAATTCAAAAATTACGAGGTAAAAAAGATGACGATGATGATGATGATGAAGATGATGAAGATGAAAAAAATACAGATGATCATGATGGAGATGAAGATGGAGGAAATGATGCTGAAGACGGACAAGTAGGTGAAGAAGCAGAAACTGAAGCAGGAGTTGGGGAAGAAGCTGCAGCAGATGTAGGAACTGATGTAGGAGTAGATGCTGGTTCTGCTAGTAGTGCTGCTGCTGGATTGCCTAGTGGATCAGGTGGTGCCGTAGGTGATTATATTGGAAGAGGGGCATTAGGAACGGATGAGAGTGCAGATACTTCAGCACTGGGTGCATCAGAACAACCACTTTCAGCAGGTTCTGCATCACAATTTACACAAGAAGCAGTTGCTGATCCATTAGGTGCTGAACCAGCAGCACCAGCACCATTAGCAACACCAGCATCTGAAACGGAAAGTGGTTTAGGTGAAGAACCTGATTTACTTTCATCAAGAGCACAGGCTGAACAAGGTACTGGATATGAACCACCTGAAGAATTTAATCCTAGTCCACAAACTGGTGAATTAACATCAAGTACTGGTGAAAGTACTGTTGCTGAAGGAACAGAATCTACCCTTGAAACAGGTACTTCAACGGCTGAAGTTAGTGGTGCTGCTAGTAGTGCTGCTGAAGGTGCTACAGCTGGATCTGAAATTTTAGATACTGCTTTAACGATTGGTTCTGGGGTGGCTGAAGCAATTCCATTTTTAGGAATTTTTGCTGGAATTGGTATTGGCCTTTATGAATTATTTCATCACCCTAAAAAAGCACCATCAGCACCACCTACGAGTACCGCCTCATCAAAAGGTGAGATGGTTCTTCCTTCATTTGATAGTGTCACAGATACGCCTGCAAGTTCTTCTGCTTTTTAAATTTCACTTAATTTTTTACTATTTTTATCATGCTTTTTTCCAGTCATAATTTGTCCATTAGGCATTTTATGAGTGAATTTTTTAATTGCTTCTTTTTTAATTTCTCCTTTACCATACTTAAGCAATTCATTTCTATCAACATCTGCTGCTTTTCCAAATAACAAAGAACTTGCTAATCTAGCAAAAGACCAACTTTCTTTTGTTTGATTTGGTCTTGATCCACTCGTATAATATGCCGCCATTCCTTTTTTTAATATTTTGTTAATTCCAACTGTTGATAATAAACTTTTATTTATTTTAGTTTTATCAGTTATAGGAAAACCAAATTTCTTTTCAAATCTAATTACGAATGGACTTCTTTTTGATTCAAATGATTTTACTTTAGGACGATCCTTTTTTTCTTTAATTGATTTAATTTGTTTCTTTTTATCTTCTTTATTTAAACTTTTAGGAATATATTTTTTATTATATGACATTTGTATATTATAAAGATTATATATTAATAATTAAATATTTAATTTAAAAATAAAATGTTTATTATATAATATAAAGATGTTTAAAGCAAATGAAAATTCCATGTTTGTTCCTACAAAAACAGTTTCTATTAAACCTGAGGCACAAATAGATTATAATCCAAGTAATCAAAATAATATTAGATGGTTAATTCCTCAACATATTGGTTTTTTTGATCCACGACAAACTCAATTAAAATATAAATTAACAATGTCTGGTCGTGGTTATGCAAAACCAGATTCTCGTGCTGGATGTCACAGTCTTCTTCGTGATTTGAGAATTATGGATGGTACTGGAACAACTGAATTAGAATCTATTCAAGATTACAATGTTTTAACAGCTCAATGGTGGGGTTATACTCAAAATGAAAGTATTGCACACAAAAGAGATTTATTTGAAGCTAGAAGTGCCAATCAAAATGTTGATAATCAACTTTTATATGGACAACCTCCAGTTTGGACTGGGGGTGGTGCTTCAGCGACTATTTCACGAACTGCAAAAACAATTGAGGTAACTCAACCAGTTTATTCTGGTATTCTAGGAGGTGATCGTGTTTTTCCAGTTGTTGCAACTCAAGGATTACGAGTTCAAATGACCCTTGATAATTTGAACAGATCTCTTTCAAATCCATCTGTAAATGGTATTGTTGATACTTCTATTACTGATTCTGGAGCATTTGATCTTGAAAGCAAAATTGCAATTCTTGGAAGTACAGGTGCAAATGCAGCAGCAAAGCATGAAAAAGTTGCTGCTGGAGATACTTTCACCGTTTCGATCAAACAACCATCTGATAGTGCTAATGGACGTGGTGTAAATAGAAATGCTCTTCCATTCAACAACAATCCATTTGATATTGGCGATGTGCTTTATATTGCGAAAGCAGATCGTTCTCAAGAAGCATCACTTGGTATTATCACGGCCTTTGGTGTTGAT
>Ga0206682_10002088_pt1 | contig 18680 bp, 19 predicted proteins | sample M240m12015metaG_FD_155444 | JGI IMG/M metagenome (GOLD analysis project Ga0206682, IMG submission 155444) | Ammonia-oxidizing marine archaeal communities from Monterey Bay, California, United States - M2 40m 12015 | ecosystem: Environmental > Aquatic > Marine > Intertidal zone | place: USA...
CTAGGATCAAAACCGCTTTTTGTTATTTGTTCTTTAGCATTATTTGCTGCTGATCTATTCTCATATGGACCACTTAAAACGCTATGAAGCAATTTTCCAGGATTTGATGCACTGTATATTTCATTTATAGATACAAGATTGATCTCATTAAGTATTTCTTTTGCTTCATAGGCATATTTTTTATTACCGTAGGCCCCAATCTGGACAAAATATTCACAGGACATAAAACTTTCCTCATCACTTGACTCAATCAGAATAGAATTCTCTATAAGAGATGTTGGGAAGTCTATGGTGATACTGTTTAAATTTTTTCTTGGCTCAATTGCTTCGATATCAGTATCAAAATATATAAATGATACTGCAGCAAGAGCTACTGACATGGACAGCAATCCTAATAATAGATTACCTGATATAACAGAGTTATTTTTCTTTTTAGATCTAAATATAGTTTTTTTAGCTCTAATATTATGTCTTTTTGATGAATTTCTTTTGGCATAATCTCTCATAAAGTCTACATTTTTTCTATTGGCTTAATACCCAACAGGCCAAGTCCATTAGATAAGATTATTTTTGCAGCATTGAGCGAATAAATAATTGCTTCAATATTTTCTTTTGATTCAGTTAATACTTGATTGTCGTTATAGAAGCTATGAAAACAATGAGCAAAATCTTTTAAATAAAATATAATTAAATGTGGCTGAAGCGACGCCGAAGCTCTTGCAACTACACCGGGGTATTTACTCATTTCATGAATCAACTTGTCGCAATTCTTATATTCTCCTTTTGTTATACTATCTGCATTATTTGGCATAGATGTGTTCTCGTCTATGTACTTTTTGTGCAAAGAGCATATTCTTGCATGGGCATATTGGATGTAATAGAACATATTTTCTTTACTATCAGTCTTTGCAAGATCAAGATCAAAATCTAGATGCTGATCAGCTTGCTTTGAAAGATAATAGAATCGAGCCGCATCGGTTCCAATCTCATCTATTAGATCTGCTAAAGAAAAGAACTCACCGGATCTTGTAGACATTTTTACCTTTTTGCCTTCTTTAAAAAGGTTTGCAAATTGAACAAGTTGAACATCAAGCTTTTTTTCATCAAAGCCAAGCCCCTTGATAGAAGCTTCTATTCTTTTAATGTACCCATGATGATCAGCGCCCCAAACATTAATTAATTTATTAAATCCCCTATCTATTTTATCTTTATGATATGCAACATCAGAGGCAAAATAGGTAGCTCTTCCATCATCTCTTATTAAAACTCTATTCTTATCATCTCCGGTATGACTTGTATTTAGCCAAATTGCTCCGTTTTCTTCATAAGCTAGATTTTTGTTTTTTAATGATGTAATTGCAGTTGATATTTTTGATTTATTGTCGCCTAAGTCACCTAGGCTTGACTCACTAAACCAGTTATCAAAAGATACATTAAAGTTCTCAAGATCGGTTCTAATAGTCTGTAACACTTCACTTAGTGCCAAAGATTTAACTTTACACCATATATCGTTTTCTATTTTTTTAATTCTTAGTATTAGCTCATCTATTTCTTTTTCTTCATCCTCAGGAAGATTATGAATTAATGCTTTAGAGTCAATTAGGATGCTTTTGTTATGTTTTCCTTTAAATATATTAGCTATATCAAATATATATGAACCTTGATAAGCATTTTTTGGGAAGTATCCTGATAAATCTGTTTCAAAAATTCTAATGAAAACACTCGCTGTAAGGATATCTATCTGTCTTCCCGCATCGTTTATGTAATATTCTTTTTGAACATCATAACCTGAAGATTTAAGGATTCTTCCAATAGCATCACCGTATGCAGCTCCTCTGCCATGACCAACATGAAGAGGACCTGTTGGATTCGCTGAGACAAATTCAATCTGTATTGATTGATCTTCGCCATATTTTGATGACCCAAAGCCTGAAGATTGGACATTAATGTTCTCAATTGTTGAAACAAAGTTTTCTCTTTTAAGAGTAATGTTAATAAAACCAGGACCAGCGGCCTCAACTATTTCAAATTTATTAGAATCACTTAATTCTTTCTGTAATTCATTAGCCAATTCTTTAGGGTTTCTTTTTAATTCGCTTGCAGCAATCATGCAGACATTTGTTGTTAAGTGACCTTTAGAAAGATCATCAGTAACAGTTGAAGAGTAACTTTTTTTTATTTTGCTGAGACTATTTTTTTCAATATTGGAGAGAGACGATAAAAATTTAGTTATCTCCTCATTTAGAACATCAATCATTACTTAGCTCTGCCAATGTAACTTTCATCTCTAGTATCAACCTTTACAGTTTCTCCTTCGTTTACAAACAAGGGAACTTGAATAGTTACTCCAGTTTCTAATTCCGCTGGTTTAGTTGCACCAGAAACAGTGTCGCCTTTAACTCCTGGCTCAGAGTTAACAATTTTGAGCTCTACATTTACAGGAGGATCTACAAGAATAGGTTTGTCATCCCATAAAATAATTTCACAAGTTTCCTGACCAACCAGCCATTTCTTTGCATCACCCATCTCCTTAGATCCTATTTCTATTTGTTCAAAAGTTGTGGAATCCATAAAGTGCCAACTTTCACCATCACTATATAAAAATTCCATGTCTTTATGATTAACATCAGCTGTTTCTGCAGATTCCCCAGATTTATAGGTTTTATCATTAGTATTTCCGGTAAGAAGGTTTTTATATTTAACCCTCATAACAGCTTGGCCTTTACCAGGTTTGTGAAATTCATGCTCAATTATTGAGCATGGAGCATTGTCTATAAGGAGTTTTGTTCCATTTTTAAATTGGTTTGTAGAAATCTTCATATCAAGTATATTTTTATGTTATTTTATTATTTGTTACCGGGGAAAACTATGAAAAAATTATTTTTATTAATTGCCATAGCTGCAATTGTAACTTCTTGCAGTCAAACTAGCGAACTAACTAAATCTGAAAATGATTTAGAAGTTTTTTTAGAAAAGATTGAAAAAGATAATTTATCTGAGGGCCCAGTTGTAAGTTCTGCCTACTGGATAGGTTCAAATTTTATTACTCATGACTCTCAAAACATAGTTGCGGACTATAGCAAGAGATATACTTTGAAATCTCTTGAAAATTCAAGAATAGCATCTAGCTTTAATGATTTAAAAACCTCAGACTCCAATCGAAGAAAACTCGAGCTTCTTAAAAGTTCGTTTGTTATGCCTCCACCGTTTGATGAAAATCTAGCAAGCGAACTATCATCAATTTCAACAAAATTAGAAGCTATGTATGGTAGTGGGGAATATTGCTATGAAGATGGCAGTTGTTATGACCTTGAAGCCTTTGAACAGATTATAGACAACTCTAGAAATCCGGAAGATCTTCTCATGGCTTGGAATGGCTGGCATGAAATTGGAAAGCCAATGAAGCCGATGTACATGAGAATGGTTGAAATTGGCAATCAAGGGTCAAGAGATCTTGGGTATAGCGGCTTAGATGATTTGTGGTTTAGTAAATATGACATGCCAGCAGACGAGTTTCTTGAAGAAACTGATTCGGTTTGGGAAGAAGTAAAGCCCCTATATGATGCTTTGCACTGCCATGTAAGGAGTAAGTTAAATGATTACTATGGAGATGAGATTGTCTCACTAGATGGCCCTTTGCCGGTTCATTTAATGGGAAATATGTGGGGACAATCCTGGTCTAATATATATGATCTTGTTTATCCAGAAGCCAGTCAAACAAAATCAGTGAATGTTACACAAATCATTGAAGACAGAAATATCAATGAAATCGAAATGGTTGAATATGCGGAAGACTTTTTTTTATCCATAGGCTTTGAGCCACTACCAGATACATTTTGGAAAAGATCTTTATTTGTAAAGCCTCAAGACAGATCAGTTGTATGTCATGCGTCTGCATGGAACTTAGATCCTTCTAATAATGATTTAAGAATTAAGATGTGTATAGAAAAAAATGAAGAAGATTTCATTACAATTCATCACGAATTAGGTCATATTTTTTACTATCAAGCTTATAACCACCTCCCAACTCTTTTTCAGGGAGGTGCAAATGATGGATTTCATGAGGCATTTGGGGACCTTTTAACACTCTCAATTACACCAGATTACCTTAATAGGATAGGTTTTATTAGTGAAGATGAAGCTGAATTAGCAAAAAATGATTCCATAGGATTATTAATGAAGCAAGCCTTAGAGGGTGTGGTAGTTATTCCATGGGCCTTGATGTTAGATAAGTGGAGAGCTGGTGTTTTTACAGGTGAAATAGGTAAAGATGAATTAAATCAGGCTTGGTGGAATATGCGAGAATCATATCAAGGAATTGCACCACCATCCGAAAGATCTGAACAATATTTTGATCCTGGAGCAAAATATCATATTCCAGGTAATACACCTTATACTCGATATTATTTAGCCAGAATTATGCAATATCAATTTCATGAGTCACTTTGTAATGAGATGGGGTTTGTTGGGCCGCTACATGAATGCTCAATATATGGAGATAAAGTAGCTGGGGAAAAAATTATCTCAACTATGGCAATGGGGCAGAGCTCTCCTTGGCAAGATGCTTTCGAGAAATTGACAGGCTCTAGAAATATTAGTGGCAAGTCTGTAATGAATTATTATAAGCCATTAAAAGATTGGTTAGATACCCAAAATAATAATAGAATCTGCGGTTGGGAGTAATAAAAATGAAACAAATAATAAATATATTAATATCAATGACGGCCTTTCTATTGGCAGTTCTTATTGCTGGTGCTACAGGAATAGACCTAGTTCTAAGGGTGGTAATTTTAGCTTTTATAATTCAATGGATTGCTTTTTTACCAGCGTATATTTTTCAGACTGAAAAATTTTATGATTTAACTGGAAGCATTACTTACTTATCTGTTATTTGGTATTCATTAACATCAAGTTCAAATTACTTTGCTAATTTAAATGTAGCCAATATCATAATTGTGCTTTTAATCACGCTATGGGCCGTTAGGCTAGGAAGCTTTTTATTTATGAGGATTCATAAAGATGGCGAGGATAAAAGATTCAGAACAATTAAGCCTTCAGCAACACAATTTTTTATGACTTGGACTCTTCAAGGTTTATGGGTTTCACTTTGTTCAATGTGTGCCTTAACAGCAATATCTTCTGATAGCGGCATAGTGATTAATGCTCCATTTTATCTTGGTTTGGGTTTATTTATTTTTGGATTTGTCACAGAAGTTATTGCTGACAAACAAAAGACTGCATTCAGGTCAATTCCTGAGAATAGAGATAAGTTTATTACAACAGGCTTATGGGCTAAATCAAGACATCCAAACTTCTTTGGCGAAATTGTTCTTTGGACAGGCATTGCGGTAATGTCATTTTCTTCACTAACCGGACTTCAATACTTAACTTTAATTTCTCCAGTATTTACATATTTGCTACTAGTTTATGTTAGTGGAGTTCGAATGCTCGAAGCTCAAGCTGATAAAAAATGGGGAGACAATGAAGAATATATTAAATATAAAACTGAAACTCCTGTATTGATGATTAATTATAAAATGTGAAGAAATGTTAATGTATTTTAAAATTTGGCAAAACCATTTTATTATTAGTCTATGACTGTTAATATGGTCAAACTTTTAGGGAGATATTTATGAAAAATAAATTTTATTTAATGCACCTGTGCATGGTTGTCTCTATTTCTGGAATCCTTTCATCATCCGATATGGAAAGTGTTCTAGAAGTTGGAAGAGATAATCAATTATTGTCTGCTAAGTCTCAAGACAATATAGATGCTACAGAAAGAAAGACAGACAAGATCGTCAATGAGTGGAAAGCTGTCTCAAAACAAGTCGAAGGTTTAAAACTATATAACGAACAAAAGAGAATCCAAATTCAAGCACAGCTTGAGCTTATGGATAAGCTTGATGATCAGCTTGTTCAGGTTGTTGTTATGCAAAGACAAATTCCACCTCTAGCACAAAGAATGTTAGAAAGTCTTGAGTCCTTTATTGGTCTTGATACTCCCTTCAGGATCGAAGAAAGACAAAATAGAATAGATCTAGTTAGATCTTCATTGGCTAAACCAAAGGTAACTGCTTCAGAACAGGTAAGACAAGTTCTTGAGGCTTATAACATTGAGGCAGAGTACGGTAGAAAGATTGATACCTATGAGAGCACACTTCAAGATGGAACCGTCGTAAATATTCTGGTTATAGGAAGAATAGGAATGTTTTATCAAACCAAGGATGAGCAGTCTAGTGGAAGATGGAACAATGAAACTAACTCATGGGATGATCTACCGGGTTCATACAGAAAACCTATTAGAAACGGTATTAGAATGGCTAAAAAATTAGCACCTACCGATATGCTAATGATGCCTGTGATTAAGGGAGAAGTGTAATGAAAAATTTATATATAATTCCAGCGCTGCTAATTTCCTTGAGTGGTTTTATTTTTGCTCAAGATGCAGCAGAAGAGGTTGTTGAAGTTTCAACTGTTGAGGCACTACTTGCACTTGTAAAAGAAGGTAAGACTAAAGAGCAAGCAGCAAATACTGAAAGAGAAAATAAATTTCTAGCCAATAAGAATAAACAAGCCTCAATACTTGCTGCTGAAAAAAGAGAACTTGCTAGACAAGAAAAAATAGCAGATACACTTGAAGCAGAATACAAAAAAAATGAAGAGATTCTTCGTGTTAAAGAAGAAGCCTACAATAAAGAATTAGGCTCTCTAGTTGAATTATTTGGACATCTTCAAAGTTCAGCAGGTGAAGCCGCGGTTCAATTTTCTGGTTCTTTAACTGGCGCTCAATATGGCCAAGACAGAGTTAGGTTTCTTAATGACCTAACTGGAAAAATGTCAGAAACTACTGAGCTACCTACCATTAGAGAAATCGAAGGTCTTTGGTATGAATTGCAAAGAGAAATGGTTGCTAGTGGACAAGTTGTATCATTTACAACAAACGTAATTGATGTTGACGGTGAAACTTCTGAATGTAAAGTTACCAGAGTGGGGCTTTTCAATGCGGTCTGCGATGGTAAATATTTAGAATACGCAACATCTAAAGGCCAATATGCCTTCTTACCAAGACAACCAGCTGGAAGATATACCAAGACTGCAAGTAAAGTAGGTGATGCGGGTCTTGGAGATCAAGTTAAATTTGGTGTTGATCCAACAGGCCCTACAGGTGGAAGTCTTCTTGCCAATTTAATTCAAACTCCATCATTAATGGAAAGAGCTCAGCAGGGTAGAGAAGTTGGTTATGCAATCATTGCGGTTGGTATTATCGCTGTTCTATTTGCCTTTTATAAATTATATAGCTTATACATGATTGGAACAGCTGTAAGAAAGCAGGCTAACCAAGATGCAGCAGATTCGTCTAACCCTTTAGGCAGAGTGTTAAAAGTTGGAAAAGATAATTTTGATAAAGATATAGATACTTTAGAGCTTAAGTTAGCTGAAGCAATAATGGCCGAAAGACCTGCCATTGATTCAGGCATAGGTTTTATTAAGATTATTTCAGTTATTGCTCCGCTAGCAGGTCTACTAGGAACTGTTACCGGTATGATCGTTACATTCCAAATGATAACGTTATATGGAACCGGCGATCCAAAACTAATGGCAGGTGGTATATCACAAGCACTTGTAACAACAGTTTTGGGCTTACTAGTTGCTATCCCAACAAGTTTACTTCACTCATTTACACAGTCTTCTGCTAGAGGAATTATTAGCATTTTAGAAGAACAGAGTACTGGTATCCTTGCTGAGAGAGCAGAATCTAAGTAGGTATTAGCTTATGCTTTTTGCATTTACTGAAGCATTATCCTCCATAAGAGACTTTATGGAGCAGGGTGGAAGCGTGCTTTGGTTAATAGCAATCCTAGTGTTTTTTATGTGGGGGATGATATTCGAAAGAATTTGGTATTTATCTCATGCACATAAAGAATATGTGTCAGACCTTGCTAATCAATGGAACTCCAGAAAAGATAAAAAATCTTGGTATGCTCTTCAAATTAGAGAGAAGATGATGTCTCAAGCCAAAATGGAAATTAATAGAAATATTAGCATCATTCAAACATGCATTGTATTGGCGCCTCTATTGGGTCTTTTAGGAACTGTTACAGGTATGATTGAAGTTTTCCAGGTTATGGCTTTTAACGGTGGCGGAGATGCAAGAGCTATGGCTGGTGGCGTCTCTAAAGCAACTCTTCCTACCATGGCAGGTATGGTTGCAGCTTTATCAGGATCGTTTGCAGCAATTTATCTTACAAGCACAAGCAAAAGACACGAATCAGAACTTAATGAGATTATAAAAAGAGAGATTTAGAGGAATATTATGAGAAGAAATGCAATTACTAGTGCTGTTCAAGAAGAAAGCGATGAAATTAATTTAACACCTATGCTTGATGTTGTTTTCATCATGCTTATATTCTTTATTGTTACGGCTAATTTTATTAAAGAGCCTGGGCTAGAGATTAATAGGCCTGACTCAGACACAGCAGAAACCCAAGAAAATGCAGCAATTTTAATCGCTGTTGGGCCAACCGGAGAAGTTTGGATGGATGGTAGAAGGATTGATGTCAGGCAAGTTAAGGCTAATGTTGTTAAGTTATTAGCTGATAATCCCCAGGGTTCTGTTGTTATTCAAGCAGATGAAAAAGCCATGGCAGATACTATTATCCAGGTTATGGATGGCGCAAGAGAAGCTGGTGTAAGTGCAATATCATTAGCATCAGAACCAAAATAGTAAATTATGGATTCAATTATCTCAGCAATAAAGTCTGCATTAAAACCAGTACAGTCTTTATATAACAAAGCTTTTAATGCTAATAAATATGCTGCGGGTATTGGATTATCTATAATAATTACAACTGCTTTATTTTTTGTAATGGTCATTTTAATTTCATTGGGTGATAGCGGAATGAAAGAAGATACTTCTGTAAAACTTGCAGATGTAGTTATGCCTGAAAGACAAATTGATACTTTTATGACAGAGGTTGATAAACCAGAGCAGCCTGAGGAACAACCTGAAGATATTGCTCAACCTGACTTAGATCTTCAACCTTTAACAGGTATAGATGTCTCCATTGCTAAGCCTAAGGCTAATTTTAAGGCTGGAGGTTCATTTTTTAGGGATGGAGAATATATTCCATTATTTAAAGTGCAGCCAATTTACCCAAGAAGAGCGCAAGAAAGAGGAACTGAGGGCTTTGCAATAGTATCTTTTACAATCACAGACTCAGGCTCAGTTGAAGATGCTAAAGCATTAGAGGGTTACTGTGGAGACCCACAAGGACCTGAAGAGGAGCTAAGACCTTGCACCTTATTCAATAGCGCTTCTGCAAGAGCTGCGTTAAAATTAAAATACAAACCTAAAATAGTGGATGGTAAAGCAACTTCTGTAGAAGGAGTTTTACACAGATTTACTTTTATAATGGCAGATGATGATTAAATTATTAAACAAATCCAAACTCTTATATTTATTTGCCTTATTAGCGTTTACATTTTCATATCCAACAACTTATGTTGAAGCACAATCATCTGATAAACCAAAAAAACAAACTAAATATAAAAAAGCTAGAGCTCTTCAGTCAAAAACTGCAAAAAAAATGGCAAAGGTCTATGAGGCATTAGAAGAGGTGGATGAGAAGGGTGAACCAGCGCCCGATATGGATATAGTTCTTGAAATACTAAATGAGCTAAGAAACGATCAAGAAAACTTAAAAAGCTATGATCGCTCAGTTATGTGGAACTCTTGGGGCTATGTATATTTCACTGATGGCAAATATGATCAAGCTATGCAGGCATATAATAATGTCATTAACGAGCCTGAGGTTACTCTACCAATCCGAAATTCTGCTCTTTTTACCTTAGCTCAATTAAATCTCGTACAAGAAAATTATAAAAAAGGTATTGAGTTAATATTGCAGTGGATGGATGAGGTTGAAACAGTTACTGCCCAATCATGGTCATTGCTTGGACAGGCTTATTTCCAGGAAGGCAATTATAGAAAATCAAGGTCAGCAATGGAAACTGCCATATCAATGGCAGAAGAAGAGGGCTATAAGCCAAAAGAACAATGGTATGTTGTTGTTGCAGCATGCATAGGAGAGCTTAAAAAAGAGATTGGTGAAAAGGAATCACTGCTACAGCAATTAGCTATCTATGAAATACTGGTAAATCTATATCCAAAAAAACTTTATTTTGTTCAACTAGGTGGAACATATGGCCAGCTAGGTAGAGAAAAAGATTATATGATTACTTTGAAAGCAGCTTATACCAAAGATTTTTTAGACAAAGAATCTGAGTATTTAGCCTTAGCTCAGCTTTTATTGCTTAACCAGAACCCTTACTGGGCGGCTGAGGTTTTAGTATCGGGCCAGCAAAAGATTACTACTTATACAGAAACTATTACTGATAAAACTACTGGCAAAGAAAAGAAGGTTGAAAAAACTGGACCCGTTGTCAAAGATAATGAAAAAAATCTTAAACTCCTTGCTGATTCTTGGAGAATGGCACAAGAAATAGAGAAAGCTATACCAATTCTAGAGAAAGCAGCGAAGCTTTCAAAAGATGGAAAGTCATATGTGCTTTTAGGCAATCTATATCTCTCCGAGGATAAGCTAGATGAAGCAGTTGACTCAATAAAAAAAGGCCTTAAAAAGGGTAAGATTGATAAAATATCACAAGTTCATTTAACGCTTGGTCAAGCATATTTTGAGCTTCAAAAATTTGAAGATGCTAAAAAAGAATTTAGAATTGCCGCAAGAGATAAGGATAAAAAAGTCAAAACAACTGCAAACAACTGGATTAAATACACTGAGAATGAAGAAATTAGGGTTAAGAATTTGGCCCTTAGAAGAGATTACATACAATCCCAATCATAACTTTATATATTCCTCTATCTTAAAGTTATAATCGTTTTCTGAATCTTTTTCATATGATTCTGTTTTAATAAGATCCCATCTAGTCAAATCAATATCAGGGTAATAAATGTCACCATCAATATCGCAATCGACCCTAGTAATAATTAATTTATTCATAGATTCAGATGTCTCTTGAAATATATGACCCCCACCAATAATTACAATTTCATTGTCTCTATTCATTTTTATATTTTCCTGCTCAGCCGCTGAAATAGCATTTTCTAAACTATTAAATACAACGGTTCCTGGAATTTCATTTAAGGTTCTTGAAACTACATAATTGATTCTATTGGGCAATGGCCTCCCTATAGATTCATAGGTTTTTCTACCCATAATTATTATCTTATCTAATGTATATTTTTTAAAATGAGCAAGATCTGCTTTTAGATTCCACGGCAAATTATTATCAACTCCAATAACAAGATTCTTTGATACAGCAACTAGGTGGGAAATTGTTTTCATAATTAAATAGCCATTTTAGCTTTGATGGCTGGATGATGCTTGTAGTTATGTAATTTAAAATCATCAATTGAGCAAGAGGACAGTGCTTCAAGTGAGTCAAGTTTAGGCAGTACTAAGGTAGGTAAATCTAACGGTTCTCTCGAGATTTGCTCTCTAACCTGATCAAGAGAATTCAAATAGATATGAGCATCTCCAAATGAATGAACAAATTTCTTTGGCTGCAAGCCTAATATCTCTCCAAATATACTTAAAAGTAAAGCATAGCTAGCAATATTAAAAGGAACACCTAAAAACATATCAGCACTTCTTTGATACATGTGACAGCTAATGGTGCCTTTGTTTACATAAAATTGTGACATGACATGACATGGAGGCAGAGCCATTGTGTCTATTTTTCCAACATTCCAAGCAGATAATATATGACGCCTACTATCCGGATTATTTTTTAGACTCTTGAGCAAATCTTGGATCTGATCTTTTCCATCCCATTCTCGCCACTGAACTCCATATACTGGACCAAGCTCTTTTTTTATTTCAGTATTTTCATACCCAAGATTCTTACCCTGATTGTCTGCATTGTCTGTCCATATTGTTGAAAACTTATTTAAGTCCGTTAGTTCTTCTCTGTTTTTATTAAACCTAATTTCTGCAAGTCTTCTTTCGTCACTAGATCCCTCAAGGAACCAAAGCAATTCAGAAACAACTCCCTTCCATGCTAATGATTTGGTCGTTACAGCAGGGAAACCTTTAGATAAGTCAAAAGAAAGTTGATGTCCAAATGAAGAAATTGTACCTGTATTTGTTCGATCTTCTTTTCTGTCACCATTTTCTAAAATGTACTTAAGAAGATCTATATAAGCTTTCATGCCCTTTCCTTTGAATAAAACAATATTATAAATCCAATTAGTATCATAGGAATACATAGGATTTGGCCCATGCTTAAAAAATTAGAGATAACGTATCCAATATGGGCGTCTGGTTGCCTAAAGAACTCAATTATAAATCTAATTAGACCATAGAAGATTAGAAAGAAAGAGCAAACTACACCATCAGATCTTGAGATTTTATTAACATATACCAATAATCCAAACAGTATTAGCCCTTCACCCAAACTTTCATAAAGTTGAGAAGGGTGCCTTAATAAGCCATATGGGTCAGTGGGGAAGATAAAACCCCACTCACCATTTGTTTCCTTGCCATACAACTCTCCGTTAAGAAAGTTTCCTATTCTAACCAGACCAAGGCCAATCGGCATTGAAAGTGCAACACCATCCATTAATCTAAAAAAGCTTAAACTATTTTTTTTTGCAAACACTAAGAAACTAATCACTACCCCCATCAATCCACCATGAAAACTTAGCCCGCCTTGCCAAATATAGAATAGTGATAATGGATTATTTAAAAGTTGATCGCTACCGTAGAAAAGCATGTAGCCAACTCTGCCTCCACACATAGCACCAATAAAAAGACCATAAAAGAAAACCAAATCGTTAACTTTTTCATTACTAATACCTAACTCAATAATAATTTCATTTGATTTCAGGTAAAGATATATAAAAATTGCAGATAAAAGCCAGGTAATTGCATAGTATTGAATTTTCAATGGACCGAAAGATATCAGGGAGGGGTTATTAAAAAAATCTGAAAGTTCAATTATCATATTGCAAACATATATATAGAGATTAAAAGCATTAAAGATACCATAAGTCTTTTTAAAGTCACTTCAGAAATATAATGAGCAATATCTGCTCCATATTTTGCTGCAATAACACTTGTTATAGATATCCCAAATAAAGCTGGAAGATAAATATATCCTAATGTAAGGTCAGGCAGATCTTTATTAGGTAATCCTAGGATGAAATATGCCAGTGCCCCAAAAAAAGCAATTGGCACACCACATGCTGCAGATGTCCCAACACTTGAGGTCATACTTAATCCTGAAGACTTGAAGTATGGAACTGAAAAAATTCCCCCACCAATCCCCAGAATTGTTGAAAGAAAACCAATACCAGTTCCAACTAAATATGGTTCTTTCGACTTATCATTTTTTTTCATTGAAATGGTTAAGTTAAAACTAATTTGTATAGCAACAATCAATGCAAAAATCCCAACAATAGTTTTAAGAAGATTGCCATTAAGCTGAATTGCAAAAAGAGCTCCCAAAACTGCACCTAAAACTATTCCAAGAGCAACCTGTTTGAATAGCACAAAGTCGATGGCTTTCTTTTTTCTATGAGCGTTTGCAGAAGAGAGGCCTGTAAAGAATATGCATGCAAGAGAAGTGCCAATGGCTAAATGGATAATTATATTTTCATCAAATCCGTAGCTAATAAAACAAGCAACCAAAACAGGAACTGTAATTATACCGCCACCAACACCAAACATTCCAGCAACCAGACCTGCGAAAACACCCAACGAAGCAAATAATAAAAGCTCTTCAATCATTACTGAACTCTTGACAGAATGTTTGTCTCAGTTGAATTAGAGCCGATCGATAGACCTCTTTTTTAAAATCAATAATAGTATATAACGGGTACCAATAGCTAACCCACTTGTAGTCTATAAATTCATTATCAGGGTCATTATCAAAGTTTATATTTACATCTTTGAGTAATTTAAACATAAACCATTTCTGCTTTTGGCCTCTAAATTGTTTCTTAAGAAAATGATTTTTTCTTCTTTTTTTAGGGATGTCATATTTCAACCAGTCTTCTGTTGAAGATAGCAACCTTATGCAATTAGCTCTAATACCTACTTCTTCAAATAATTCGCGCTTAGCCGCCTGCAAAGAAGTTTCATTATTATCTATTCCACCCTGAGGGAATTGCCAACTATCTATTTTTTTTCTTTTGCATAGAAGTAATTTACCTTTATCATTAATTATAATAATACCAACGTTTAATCTATATTCTGGTTCATTAATCATTATAAGACTTTGAAGTTATGGAAAGAAATTTAGCTATATTTGACTTAGATAATACCATTCTTAATGGTGATTCTGATTATTCATGGATTAATTTTTTGATAGAGCAGGGGTATGTTAACAAAACAGAATATGAGAATAAAAATAAGTATTTTTACGATCAATACTATCAAGGAAAGCTTGACTATGATGAGTGGGCAGAATTTGCCCTCTCAACAATAAAAGGCAAAAAGCCAGAAGATATGGAGAGCTTATTATCAAAGTTTTTAATAGAAGTGATAGAGCCAATGATAAATATTTATGCATTAAGGCTTTTACATAATCATAGTCATAACAATGACGTTATGTTATTGGCCTCGGCAACTAATTCTGTAATTGTAGAACCTATTGCTAAAAGACTGGGTTTTAAAAACATTGTTGCAACCGAGGTCGAGATAATTAATGAGTCATATACTGGGAAGATTCTAGGTATACCGGCATTAGGTGAAGGCAAGCTCATAAAAGTTAAGGAGTGGATGCTAAAAAATAATATTGAAAGCTTTGATAATTCATCTTTCTACTCTGACTCTGCAAACGATTTACCTTTGCTTAAGAAAGTAAGCAAACCCATTGCTGTAAATCCAGATGATTTGCTTAGAAAAGAATGCATTAAACGATCTTGGGAGATTATTGATTTACCTTAATTTTTGCCTTCAATTTTATTAGCTACTATTTGAGCAGTTTCAGCACTTAAGGTCCAACCTAGATGTCCATGACCAGCATGATAATAGATTCCTTTCATGTTACTTTCCCTAGTTATTGGCATCATATTTGGCGTCATTGGCCTTAATCCAGCCCAGGGTGTGTATGTTTCAGTGCTGACATTCGGAAAATATTTTTCAACCCATTTAAGCAAAGGTTTTATTCTATCTTGTCGAATATCTGTATTAATTCCAGCTAATTCAGCAGTTCCAGCTACTCTAAACCTATTCCCAAGCCTGCTCGCTACAATCTTTACAGGTTGATCTATGAGTGAAACTGTCGGCGCACACCTTTTGGAGATTTCATCTTTTAAGTCAATAGTTACACTATAGCCCTTAACAGGATAAACATTCATCTTATCGCCAAGCTTATTAGCAAATTTTTGAGTTCCTACTCCTGCACAAATAACAACATTATCAAATGCATCATTCATTACCTCATTTTCATTTCTCATTGTAAGAACAAGCTGGTCTTTTTGTCTGGTTATATGTTCAACAGTGGTATTAAGTTGAAGGTTAGCTGAATATTTATCTACCAAGACTTGTTCTAGACTTGTACAAAATTTATGAATATCTCCACTGGCATCAGATTTTGTATATATCCCACCTAAAATCTTGTCATAGTTTTTATTATTCTCAAACGCAGGTTCAAGACTTTTAACTTCTTCGGTTGTCAATATATCCCATTCCATACCCTCTTGATCTAACCAAGATGCTTTGGCTTGATCTAATTTAAATTCTTTTTCAGAATCATAAAATCGTAAAATACCTTTTTTGAGTAACTCAAACTCAATGCCTTCCTCATCCGCTATCTTGAAGTATATTTCTCTTGCTTTTTTAGCTAAATCTATGGTCTTGAGAGTATTTTTTTTATGCTCTCCCTTAATAGTTGCTAATAGGAAGCCAAGCATCCATTTATATTTTTGAATCTCAGGAGATGGATTAAATAGCAAGGGAGCATCGGGCTTAAACATCCATTTAATACCACTTATTACATTTTTTGTTGTATTCCATGTTTCAGCGTTGCTAGCGCTAAGCTGTCCTCCGTTAGCATAGCTTGTTGCCATAGCTGGGTATCTTCTATAGTCGTAGATGGTTACTTTATGGCCTCTTTTTAATAGAGCATAGGCAGTTGTTGTTCCGGCAATTCCAGCGCCAATGACAGCAATTTTTTTCATGTTTTATTGTCGCAGTAATAGGGCATAAAATCGATAGCCAATAAAAATAAATGAACTCTTTTTATTTAATAAAAATTTAGATACAATCTAAATAAGAATCATTCTCATTTAAAAAACCATTCAAAGGATATCTCATGAGTGAATTTATTATAGTTTTTAGAGAAGTTTTAGAAGCTTCTTTAGTTGTTGGAATTATTTATTTAATTCTTGAAAAATCTAACCAGCTTAGCCATATGTTTCAACTATGGATGGGCATATTAGCTGCTTTAATTGCTAGTATTGTCGTTGGATATTTAGTCCTTATGGCAAAAGATTCTTTGGGCAATGATTCCACAGCAGCGCTTTTCGAGGGAGTGTTCCTTTATTTAACCGCTTTTTTAATATGGTATGTCATATTTTGGCTATCTAAACATGTAAGTGATAGGAAAGAGCTGGAGGGTAAAACTTTAAATGCAATTAAGCTCTCATCATGGGGTGTTTTCTTTGTCGTATTTTTTGCAATTCTGAGAGAGGGTTTTGAAACAGCAGTTTTTCTAATTTCAAGCTTCTCTATTACAGGCTCTTTCTCATATCTTGGCTTCATTGTTGGAGCTGTTTTAGCAATTCTAATAGGATACTTAATTGTTCTTCAGGGCAGAAGAATTAATTTAAGATATGTTTTTAAATATACTACTTTATTGTTGGTGTTTCTTTCCGCTGGAATGATTGCTTATGGAACTCATGAGTTCGAAGAATATTTGGTAAAATCTGAGCAAATAGAAAAAACTGAAATTTATAGACCTTGGGATATATTAGAACCTCAAACAAGTGATGATGGCTCAACAATCTATCACCCACTTCATGACAAAGGCTCTATTGGAGTTTTCTTAAAAGGATTTTTTGGATATAACAGCAACCCAAACGTCCCTGAACTTATTTTATGGATTTGCTCTTTATTTTTTGGTTTAAATATGTGGAGAAGGTTTTATTTTTAAGAATCTAGCTGATCCATATTCTTTATTGCCTTACTCATCTGCCTTTCTCTTGTTGAGTGTTCATTTATAGCTTTAATCATTGCATCTGCTTTTTTTACAAGGTCGTCAGTAGAGCTCCCAAATTTTTCAAATTCTTTTTTTAGTTTTCCAAATTCTTCCATAATTTCACTGGCACGATTATTTAGGGCTAAAGTTCTAAACCCCATATGAACGCTAATAAGATAGGCTGCTAGAGAATTAGGCCCCATTATAAGAACTCGCGAATCTCTAAAAATAATTTCCCTTATATTCCCAATAGAATCTATTAATTGCATAAGCGACTCACTTGGTATGAACATTATACCCAAATCTATTGTAATGCCAGATTGAATATATTTTTCCTGAATATCTGAAGCATCATTTATAACATGCCTTTTGATATCATCGATTGATTTTTTAATTGCTCTATCATCAGATTGCTCAACAGATAATAAATAACTGTCATAGAGACCTGATGGAAACTTTGCATCAATGGGTAATAATAATCCTTCGGGCATTTTTAGAACGAACTCAACTCTTTTACCAGATCCCTTGATGACCTCAGCATTTTTATCATATTGATTTGAATGGAAGATATCTTGCATTATTGCTTCTAATGACCATTCTCCGAATTTACCCGCAAGAGTTCCACCAGAAAGATACCTTCTGAGTTTATCTAGAGGGTCTTGAAAAGATTGAATGTCTTTTGTTAAATCAGAAAGTGTGCCTTCTTGTCTTTCAATTGCTTTGTCAATATCCCTTATAGATTCTTCATTTTTTACCTTATTTGGATCACTTTTTGTATGTAAATAGATCACCCAAATCAATAAGAGAATGATGATAAACAGTAATGTTGAAATAATCCAAAGATTCATGTCTTATGCCCAGAAAAAATTTAAAACCCTTATATAATATATACCACTTACAATTTTATCCTATAAAATAAGCGATATGTCAGAGACCATTTTAACTCATTTTGAAGAAATCAAATCTAGAGGCTTGTCCATTGATATTACTAGGGGCAAACCTGATGCTTATCAATTAGATTTAGCCAATGATCTGCTAAAAATGGATGTAGAGCCTTTTGATGGCGATGTTGACTTAAGAAATTATGGTGAACCTTTTGGTATTTCTGATGCTAGGAAGCTTGGGTCTGAAGTTCTTAATGCTCCTCCAGAAAATATAATCACAGGAGAACAATCTAGTCTATTGCTCTCATACCAAATGATTCTTGCAAAATACCTTTTTGCTGATCCTGTTCCTTGGAAGGATTTAGATAGCCCAAAATTTATCTGCCCAGTTCCTGGATTTGATAGACACTTTAGAATGCTTGAAGATTTTGGAATAGAAATGATAACAGTGCCTTTAATGGAAGAGGGTGTTGATATCCAAAAACTTAAAGAGGTATTGAATTCAAATACAAATGTAATGGGTATTATTTGTGTTCCAAGGCATTCTAATCCATCAGGAGAGGTTTA
>Ga0206682_10002090_pt1 | contig 18677 bp, 20 predicted proteins | sample M240m12015metaG_FD_155444 | JGI IMG/M metagenome (GOLD analysis project Ga0206682, IMG submission 155444) | Ammonia-oxidizing marine archaeal communities from Monterey Bay, California, United States - M2 40m 12015 | ecosystem: Environmental > Aquatic > Marine > Intertidal zone | place: USA...
CAAGCCTGCCAACTAAACCCTTCAGCGTGTTAAGACAGGCCTGAGGCCGGGAGCTAAGAGATGTTGCATATCGAAGGTTGGAAGCGGGTTGTGATTTGGGCGACCTGCGCGCTTGGTCTCCTTTTTGCCCTGCCCAATGGCTTCTACGGCCAAGTCGAATCTTACAATGATGCCCAAGAGGCGGGGCAGGAGGCCACAGGCTGGCCGTCTTTCCTTCCTTCTGGATTGGTCAATCTGGGACTTGATTTGCGTGGTGGCGCGCATCTGCTCGGCGAGGTGAAACTCGCAGAAGTCTACACCACCAGGCTTGAGGGCTTCTGGCCAGAAGTGCGCAATGTCCTGCGAACCGAGCGTGCGACGATCGGTGCGATCCGCCAGCAAGAGGGAGGCGCGGGCGAGTTGGTGGTGCGTATTGGCAATCCTGAGCAAATGGATCGCGCTACAGAAGTGGTGCAAACTTTGGCGCGCCCTGTGGCCTCACTCACCGGCGGGATGACAGATGATATTGTCGTGACGGCTCTTGGAGATAATTTGATCGTCACCCTTTCGGAGGCCGAAAAACTGGCCACTGATGAGCGGACCATGGCGCAATCGCTGGAGATTATTCGCCGCCGGGTGGATGAAGCGGGCACGCGCGAGCCCACCATCCAACGCCAAGGTAATGATCGGGTCCTGATCCAGGTGCCTGGACTTGGTTCGGCGCAAGAGCTCAAGGATCTGATCGGTGTTCCTGCGCTTTTGACTTTTCAAACTGTCGTTGGCCAGACGAGCAACCAAAATGGTGCAGCCGGAGTGGGCAATGAGCTGTTGCCTTCGGCGAATAACGAAGAGCTTTATTACATCTTGAGCCGCAGTCCGGTGGTTACAGGCGAAGAGCTGACTGATGCACAGCCCTCTTTTGATCAAAATGGCCGCCCGGCGGTAAACTTTCGTTTTAACACATCGGGCGCACGGAAATTTGGGCAATATACCAGCGATCATATTGGAGATCCCTTTGCGATTGTCTTGGATGATGAGGTGATTTCCGCACCTGTTATTGAGTCGGCGATAACGGGAGGTTCAGGCATCATCACGGGCAGCTTCGATGTAGCGGAAAGCACGCGGCTGGCCACCTTGCTGCGCGCCGGCTCGTTGCCTGCGAGCTTGGAGTTTCTCGAAGAGCGCACGGTGGGGCCGGAATTGGGCCAAGACAGTATTGATGCCGGAAAAATCGCCTGTATTGTTGGGTTCGCTGCTGTTTTGATCTTTATGTTCCTTTCCTATGGCACCTTCGGACTTTTCGCCAATATTGCGCTGTTGATCAACGTTGGGCTGATGTTTGGCCTTTTGTCTATGGTCGGTGCGACGCTGACGCTGCCCGGGATTGCGGGAATTGTCCTGACCATCGGGATGGCGGTGGATGCCAATGTGCTTGTGTTTGAACGCATTCGTGAGGAATTGAAAACCGCCAAAGGACCAGCGCGGGCCATTGAACTTGGCTATGAAAAAGCGCTTTCAGCCATTGTTGATGCCAATATCACGACATTTCTGACTGCGGCCATTTTATTCATTATGGGGGCCGGCCCGGTCAAAGGTTTTGCGGTCACGCTGGGTCTGGGGATCATCACCTCTGTGTTCACAGCGATCTTTGTGACGAGAACTATGGTTGTGATCTGGTTCGAACGGCGCAAGCCAAAAACGCTGGAGGTTTAGGTGATGCGGTTAAGATTGGTAAAACGGCAAACAGCTTATGATTTTTTCGATAAGTGGAAGCTTTGGCTCGGTCTGTCGGCATTGCTCGTGGTGCTGTCCATTGCCTCAACCGTGACCCAGGGGTTGAATTTTGGTATTGATTTCAAAGGTGGCACTACCATCCGTGCGGAAAGCAGCACGCCGATCGATGTGGCCGCATACCGCCAAACAATTGAGCCGCTCGCCCTTGGGGATGTGTCGATAGCCGAAGTCTTTGATCCCAGCTTCCGTGAGGATCAGCATGTGGTGCAAATCCGCATCCAAGCGCAAGACGGGCAGGAGGCTGTGGCCTCAGACGTTGTGCTGCAACTGGAAACCATCTTGCGCACTATTGCGCCCGATATTCGCTTTCCTTCCGTGGAGTCGGTGGGGCCGAAGGTCTCTGGCGAGTTGATTAAATCTGCAGTCTTGGCCGTGGTTATCGCTATTGCGGTTGTGCTGATTTACATTTGGCTCCGCTTCGAATGGCAATTTGCGCTCGGCGCCGTGGGGGCTTTGTTGCATGATGTGATTTTGACCATTGGAATATTTTCAGCCCTGCAAATCAAATTTGACCTAGCAATTATCGCGGCCTTGCTGACCATCGTCGGCTATTCGTTGAATGATACGGTGGTAGTTTTTGACAGGGTGCGAGAAAACTTGCGTCGCTATAAGAAAAAAGACCTGAGCGAAGTGCTCAACCTTTCGATCAATGAGACCCTCAGTCGGACTGTAATGACCTCTGTGACCACGCTTTTAGCGCTGATATCTTTGTTTGTGCTGGGTGGGGATGTGATCCGTGGTTTTGTCTTTGCGATGATCTGGGGCGTGGTGGTTGGAACCTATTCGTCGGTCTTTGTTGCAAGCTCTACGCTGCTGCGCCTGGGTGTAAAGCGCGATTGGTCTAAGCCCAGCAACACGGATGGCAATCAATTTGCCAATATTGATGCGTAATGCAGCTCTCTGAGATCACCTTTGCGACGGGCCGCCCTGTGGACGGCTATGGCCCGAACTTCTTTCGGGTGGCCGGTGAGGTCTTCGAAGGAAAATTGGCCATTCTGCCAAACTCTTGCGGCCCCTGGGCTGGGTTCGAGGATCCAAGCCCCTTTGTAGATGCGGCGAAGGATTTGGATGTGGTTTTCGTGGGAACCGGCGCGCAGATCGGCCATATTCCACTGAATTTTCGAGCCTCGCTCGAAGGGGTCGGGATCGGGGTCGAGATCATGAATTCGCCCACGGCCTGTCGCACCTACAATATTCTATTGTCTGAGGGCCGCCGGATTGGCTTGGCCCTGATCCCGGTCTAAGCGATGCTGCACGTCTCAAACCTAAGCGTGGCGCGCGGAGGGATGACATTGCTCTGTGGGGTCGACTTTGCGCTCATTGCCGGCCAAATTTTGGTGCTGCGTGGCGCCAATGGCCTTGGGAAAACCAGCCTGTTGCGGTGCATTGCGGGTCTGCAAAACCCGGTAGAGGGGCAAATCACTGCACCAGAGACAGTGGCCTATTCGGGCCATACTGACGGTCTCAAGGGTCAAATGACAGTGCTCGAAAATCTAGCGTTCTGGGCGTCTATCTATCACGGGCCGAGCCCGGAAGAGGCGCTTGATGCCTATGATCTGCATGCATTGGCCGACAGGCCAGCGGCCAATCTTTCAGCGGGGCAAAAGCGCCGCCTCGGTTTGGCGCGTATGCAGGTCAGCGGTTGCGCGCTTTGGGTCATGGACGAACCAACGGTGTCTCTGGATTCGGATAATGTGGCATTGTTTCGCGCGGCGCTTGATCGGCATGTGCAGAGCGGTGGTGCTGCTGTGATCACCACTCATATTGACCTAGCGATCGCCTCAGCCAGGCTGCTGGATCTGACCCGTTTCAAGGCGCGTGGCCTGACGGGGAGCACGGCCTTTGAGGAGGCTTTGGAATGATCCAATTGTTTTTGCGCGATGTGGGCTTATCGGTACGGTCTGGCGGCGGGTTTGGTCTGGCGTTGATCTTCTTTTTGATCGTAGTGACCTTGATTCCCTTCGCGCTTGGACCAGATCAAGCCGCCCTTGCGGTTGTTGCGCCGGGCGTTTTGTGGCTCGGGGCATTGTTGGCCTGTCTGCTTTCATTGGATCGCATTTTCGGCCTCGATTTCGAGGATGGTACGCTGGATCTCCTCGTGACGTCGCCCTTGCCGCCGGAGGCTGTCTATATCGCTAAAGCCGCCGCCCATTGGTTGACCACAGGTCTGCCCTTGGCTTTGGCTGCACCGGTCTTGGGCGCGCTGTTGAACCTCGATTTTGAAACTGGTAAAATCTTATGTCTGTCGCTTTTACTGGGCACTCCGGCTTTGAGCCTGATTGGAGCCTTTGGCGCGAGTCTTACCATCGGCGTCAAACGTGGAGGTCTGTTGCTCTCGCTGTTGGTGCTGCCGCTTTACGTGCCCAGTTTGATTTTTGGCGCGCAGGCGGTACGTTTGGCGGGGCAGGGGTTGCCCTATGATGTGGCTTTGGTGCTGTTATCTGCCATTTCTCTTGGGGCTGCGGCGTTATTGCCCTTTGCATCGGGTGCCGCTTTGCGGATCAATCTAAGATGATGGGCCTATGCGCGTGAAGGGGTTTAATCGATGAATTACAGATCAATTGCACCGACATTTTGGGACCGATTTTGGCGTTTGGCTAATCCCAAGGTCTTTATGGGCTGGTCTGGTCGGGCCCTGCCTTGGATTGCGGCTGCGGCTGGATTGTCTTTATGTTCTGGATTGATTTGGGGTTATTTTTTTACGCCCGATGATATTCGGCAGGGCTCTACTGTGAAGATTATCTACCTGCATGTGCCGACGGCACTGATGGCGATCAACGGGTATTTGCTGATGTTTGTCGGGGCGCTGGTCTGGTTAATCCGCCGTCAGCATGTCTCTGTGCTTGCGGCCAAAGCGGCGGCTCCTGTGGGCATGGTGATGACCCTGATTGCCTTGGCTACGGGCGCCATTTGGGGGCAACCGATGTGGGGCACCTATTGGGTTTGGGATCCACGGTTGACCAGCTTTCTGATCCTGTTTTTGTTCTACGTGGGCTATATCGCCCTCTGGGCGGCAATTGAGGATGAGGACACGGCGGCGGATTTGACCTCCGTCTTGGCAATTGTTGGAGCGGTCTTCGCGATGTTGAGCCGTTACGCGGTGTTATTTTGGAACCAAGGCCTACACCAGGGCACCACCGTGACCATGGCCGATGGGGCGCAGCAGGACAATATTTCCAATGTCTTTTTCCAACCGCTGCTCTTATCAATGGCGGGATTTGGATTGTTGTTTTTGACTTTGTTATTGATTGGCACGCGCACAGAGGTACGGTCGCGACGGTTGAAGGTATTGCAGGCACGGGAGCGGATGGGATGATACCAGATTTAGGAAAATATGCCTTAGCAGTAAACAGTTCCTATGTGCTGAGCCTCTTGGCTCTTGCGGTAATTATTGGGCTTTATGTGAAGCGCAGCCGAGCCGTAAAACGCGACTTAGTGGCGATGGAGGCCGTTCACGATGCGTAAGCTGCTTTTGGCATTGCCAGTTGTGATCTTTGTAGTTTTTGCCAGTCTGGCCTTTGTGGGGATGCAGCGAGAGGATCCAGAGGGTCTGCCAAGCGCCATTGCCGGTCAGAAGGCACCCAGCGTCCAGTTGAACGCCCTGGAGGGGCATGTGCCCTTTGCACAGGTGGATTTGACCACTGGAGGGGTAAAACTGGTTAATTTTTGGGCCAGCTGGTGCGCACCCTGCCGGGCCGAACATCCGACCTTAATGGATTTCGCTGATCGCGGCATTCCGGTTTATGGGGTGAACTATAAAGATGATCCGGCCAAGGCGCGGGCATTTTTGGCCGAACTGGGCAATCCATACGCTCAGGCCGGCGCTGACCCTCAGGCGAAAATGGCGCTGGATTGGGGAGTTTATGGGCTGCCGGAAACCTTTGTTTTGGGGCCCGATGGCACTGTGATAATGCGTGTGACCGGCCCGCTGACGGAGCGCAACCTGCAAACGCGTGTGCTGCCTGCTTTGGCAGAGGCCGGGTTGAAGTTCTAGGAAACACCAATGTGTTTCAAGCATCATATTCTGGAGCGCATAAAAAAGGCCCCGGTTTCCCGAGGCCCTTGTTCGTATAAATCGACGCTTATGCCGCCTTAGCCAGGTTGCGCAGCACATAGTGCAGCACGCCGCCGTTTTCGATGTAGTCAATCTCAACTTCCGTATCAATCCGGCACTTCAGGGTGATGGACTTGACAGATCCGTCGCCCATGATGATTTCTGCGGGTACCTCTTGCAGAGGCTTGACCCCTTCGAGGCCGCGGATTGAAACGGTTTCATTGCCTTTGAGCCCAAGACTCTTACGGCTATCCCCGCCTGTGAACTCAAACGGAATAACGCCCATGCCGACCAGGTTTGAGCGGTGAATACGCTCAAAGCTCTCGGCAATCACAGCTTTAACCCCTAAAAGCGCGGTGCCTTTCGCAGCCCAATCGCGGCTGGAGCCGGCGCCGTATTGTTCGCCGCCAAAGATCACCAATGGGGTACCTTGCGTTTGGTACGCCATCGCCGCATCGAAGATCGCCATTTGGCTGCCGTCTGGACCCAGCGTATAGCCGCCTTCTACTCCGTCGAGCATCTCATTCTTGATGCGGATATTGGCGAAGGTGCCGCGCATCATTACCTCGTGATTACCGCGGCGCGAGCCATAAGAGTTGAACTCGCGCGGGCTGACTTGGCGCTCGGTAAGATATTTTCCGGCTGGAGTTGTGTCTTTGAACGAGCCTGCTGGCGAAATATGATCAGTGGTTATCATATCGCCCAAAATTGCCATGACCTTAGCACCTTCAAGATTGGTGATCTTGTGGGTCTCCATGGTGATACCTTGGAAATAGGGCGGGTTTTGCACATAGGTCGAAGCTGTGGGCCAATCATAGGTTTTTTGATTGGTGACATCCACAGCTTGCCATTTCTCATCACCTTTGAACACATCGGCATATTTCGACACAAAGGCCTCGCGCGTTACGGTCGCTTCCACCATTTCGGCAACCTCTTGCGTGGTGGGCCAGATGTCTTTGAGGTAAACATCATTGCCGTCGCGATCTTGGCCAATGACATTCTTGGCCAAGTTAATGTCCAATGTGCCGGCCAAAGCATAGGCAACCACAAGGGGCGGTGAGGCCAGATAATTGGCACGCACATCTGGAGAGATGCGCCCTTCAAAGTTTCTGTTGCCGGAGAGCACCGCCGTGGCGACGAGATCACCCTCTGAAATGGCCGCCGAAATTTCTGGCTGCAACGGGCCGGAGTTTCCAATGCAGGTGGTGCAGCCATAGCCGACAAGGTTGAAGCCGACCGCATCAAGATCTTTTTGCAAATCTGCCGCTTCGAGATAGGCGGAGACCACTTGCGAGCCGGGGGCGAGTGAGGTTTTGACCCAAGGTTTGCTGTCCATACCCAAAGCTGCGGCCTTGCGCGCGACCAAACCCGCGCCGATCATTACATATGGGTTCGAGGTATTGGTGCAGGAGGTGATCGAAGCGATCACAACTTTGCCCGATTCCATCGTATAATCTTCCCCGGTCACTGGAATTTCTTTGCCCATGGGGCGTTTGAAAGTCTCTTCCATCTCGCGGTGAAAGGCATTTTGGCCCTCGGTCAATGCGACGAAATCCTGAGGGCGTTTGGGACCGGAAATTGCAGGCACGATCGTGCCCATGTCCAGATGCAAAGTGTCGGTATAAATCGGCGCATAATTTTCATCGCGCCAAAAGCCATTTTCTTTTGCATAGGCTTCCACCAAGGCTACACGATCCTCATCGCGGCCGGTGGCATGCAAATAGCGGATGGTTTCGTCGTCGATTGGGAAAAAGCCGCAGGTGGCACCGTATTCTGGGGCCATATTGGCGATGGTTGCGCGATCCGCGAGGGGTAATTTGTCGAGGCCCGCGCCGTAAAATTCTACGAATTTACCCACAACACCGCGTGCGCGCAGCATTTCGACTACTTTGAGAACCAAATCTGTGCCTGTTGTGCCTTCCATCATAGCACCCGTAAGCTCAAAGCCGACGACTTCAGGGATCAGCATCGAGATCGGTTGACCGAGCATGGCAGCTTCGGCCTCAATGCCGCCAACACCCCAACCCAGCACCGCAGCGCCGTTGACCATAGTGGTGTGACTGTCTGTACCGACCAAAGTATCAGGATAGGCAACCTCTTGATCGTTCTGGTCTTGGTCGGTCCAAACTGTTTGTGATAGATATTCGAGATTGACCTGGTGACAAATACCAGTGCCGGGCGGAACAACGCGGAAGTTGTTAAAGGCCGATTGTCCCCATTTGAGGAAGGTATAGCGCTCCATATTGCGTTCATATTCCCGATCAACATTCAATTGAAAGGCGCGGGGGGTGCCAAATTCATCAATCATCACCGAATGATCAATGACAAGATCTACTGGGTTCAACGGGTTGATCTTTTCCGGATCTCCCCCCAGTGCGACAATCCCATCACGCATTGCGGCGAGATCAACCACTGCTGGCACGCCGGTAAAATCCTGCATCAAAACGCGGGCTGGGCGATAGGCAATTTCGCGTGGATTTTTGCCACCTTTCGCGCCCCATTCGGCAAAGGCTTTGATATCGTCCACGGAGACAGTCTTGCCGTCTTCAAACCGCAGCATATTCTCTAAGACAACTTTCAGCGCGGCGGGGAGGCGTGAAAAGTCGCCCAATCCAGCGGCCTGAGCGGCTGGAATAGAATAATACGCGATGTTTTTGGTGCCCACATTCAGAGTGCGGCGTGTTTTAGCAGAGTCCTGCCCAACAACTACGGTCATGAAAATCTCCAGGATTGAAAGGATGTTGAGGCCTCTTATCAGCTGTGGCACTTGAGGATCAAGAGGCTTCGCATACATTTGTATACCAAAAAGAAGTTTTTGTAACATCCGCGCACGATTGAGTGATTGGCCAGTCGCACTGGGATATTTTAGATTGCGTGTAAATGATTCAGGAGCCGACATACATGCGCCGCATCGCTGCACAGATTCTTTGCCTACTCACACTGAGTGTCTCCACTATCAGCTATGGGCAGAATGCGCCGGTGGTGGTTGAGCTGTTCTCCTCCCAGGGCTGCTCGTCCTGCCCGCCGGCGGATCAATTTTTGCTAGAGATCGCACAGCAAAGGAACATCATCGCTCTGGGGTGGCATGTCGATTATTGGGATTACATCGGCTGGAAGGATGCCTTCGCCCATCCCGCCTTTACCGAGCGCCAAAAAGCCTATGCCCGGGCGTTGAACGAACGGATGATTTATACCCCGCAATTTATCATTAATGGAGCCGAAAGTCCGAAAGCGGGCCAGCGCGCGGAGGTTGCAGCCCTGATTCAAAAATATGCGCACCTGGCACCCGTGGTAGATCTAACCATTAGACGAGTGGGGGCGTCCTACGACGTAATTTTGCAAAACGCTCAGTCTTCGGGTGGCTATGATGTTCAACTTGTGAGTGTTTCACCCTTTGAGACCGTCGAAATTTCCCGCGGCGAGAACGCAGGGCGGCGTGTGGATTACGCCAATAGTGTCACTGGATGGCAAGACTTGGGCCGCTGGGACGGTTTTGACCTAATCACCTTTCAAACTGGAGTATTGGGGCCAGGGCGTTATGCTGTTTTGGTCCAACATCAAAACAATGGTGAAATTGTCGCCGCCGAATGGCTGAATTAACGGCGCTGCATGCCGGCGCGCTATGGGACTTTAATCCGAAGGCGGTTCATATTTCCAGCGCCGATGGATCCAAAACCAATTTCCTGGATCAGCATAAACCCGGTCTTCGAGGGATTTTGTTGCTTCGCGTGTCATGGTCTCAGCGTCGCTGTGTTCGATAGGTGTGCCAATCTCGACACTAAAGCTTTCGCCATCGCTATTGCGCATTGAAAAATAGGGCACGAACAGCGCTTTTGTTTTCAGCGCAAAACTTGCCGCTGTCACCGAGCAATAAACAGAACGCCCCATGAATGTCACCGGCATGCCATAACTCAGCGCTAGGTCGAGCAATAAGACAAGCGCAGTGCCGGTTTTTAGGGATTTTACCATGGCCAATGTGCCGTGTTTATCGGCCTCAAAAACCGGTCCACCACGGCCGTTGATATCGAGCATTCGCTTATATTGCACATCAAAATAGGGATTAGTCATGCGCCGAACCATGCCCCCCACCTTGATCCCGTGTTGGTAAAGCGCGGCACGGAAAGATTCATGATTTCCAAAATGCCCAGAATAAAACATAATGGGGCAGCCGTCCTTATGGGCCTGAAGCACCGCCTCAAGGCCGGCGCCGTGCAGCATGATTTCGGGATTTTGTGCTTGAAACTGCGCGGGGAACATATTTTCTGTAAAGGTGCGCCCTGCATTGTCGAGTACTTGATGCGCAATCTCCAATTTTCGCGCTTGGGGCATGTTGGGATAAATCAGATTCAGGTTGTCCATAACCCGCTTGCGATACCCGAGCAGGTGGCCCAATAACCCGCGTAGACAGGCGCCAACCCAGCGATTGCGCAGCCGGTATGGCGCCAGCCACATCGCGCCAAAAAAACCCATGACCGCAGCATATTCGAGCTTTTGGCGCATCGTTCCACGGGGTTTGCCAGTTTTAGCCATTGTCGTCCTGAACTTGGATTAGCCTCTCACGATACCACACATATATTCCAGCCGTTACAATAACAATCGCGCCTATGAGTGTGAAGCCGTCGGGTGTCTCGTGAAAGAGAAAGAGCCCAAAAATCACCGCAAAAAGTAGCCCAGCATATCCATAGGGCGCAATATCGCCCGCAGGGGCTGCGGCGAATGCGCGGATCATCAGCAAATGGCCCAAAATGCCAAATCCCACGAGAGCCGCCACCGCAGGAGCATCGGCGAGGGCAATGGGCTGCCAAAAGAAGGGCACCAGCAGCGAGGAAAACATCGTGCCAAAAACGCCTTGCAGAAATAAGGCGGTCCAAGGACCATCGCTGCGCACAAAACGCGTTGCCAGCGCATAGACGGTGAAACCAACTGCCCCGAGCATCGGAAATGCAGAGGCCGGTGACATGACCGATGATCCTGGTCGGATGATCAGCATCGCGCCAAGAAAGGCGACGGCAATTGCGACAATGCGGCGGCGGCCGATTGTTTCGCCCAACACAAACACCGCGCCGAGCGTCACCATAACTGGACCGAGTTGGATCAATGCAGTGGCATCGGCCAGCGGCAAATAGATAATACCCAGAAAAAACATGTAGCTGCTAAATGTCGTGGCCAATCCGCGCAGCATATGCAGCTTGATATGCGCGCTGGTGAAAAGCGCCCGCCGGGCAATGATCAACCCACCGCCGACCAAGAGGGCCTGTGAGACAAAACGCAGCCAAACAATTTGCGCCACCGGAATGCTATGGCCGAGGATTTTCGCCATGACATCCATCGAGGCCATGCAGAACACGCCAGAGACCATAAGCGCGGCACCTCTTTGCGCGTTGGTTAGGGTCATTGCGGCGCTTGTGGGAGACCTACGCCGATCATACTGTCGCGCGTGATCCAAGCGGCAAGCTCTTCTTCTGTCTGGCCGAAACTGCCCTCCGGCTGGGCAGGCACCACGATGTAGCGCATATCCGCTGTGCTGTCGTGTACACGCACCTGCATCTCGTCAGGGAGCGTGAGACCAAATTCCGACAGAACTTTGCGCGGCTCAACCACAGCGCGCGATCGATAGGCGCGCGATTTGTACCAGTCGGGTGGTAGTCCTAGCAGGTTGCGCGGATAGCAAGAGCAGAGCGTGCAAACCACAAGGTTATGTACCTCTGTTGTGTTTTCCAGAGCGATCAGATGCATCGGACCAATATCAAATCCCATGGATCGGCTGGCCGCGCTCGCATCTGCAAGCAGGGCTGCTTTGAATGCAGGGTCGACCCAGGCCCGGGCCACAACGCGCGCGCCATTGGCGGGGCTGCGGCTATCCATTGCATTGATCTGTGCATGGATTTGCGCCGCGGTCAGATGCCCTTTTTCGATGAGCAATTCGCGCACGGCAATTTCCATCACCTGCCAATAGCTCAGTTCGGTGTCGTCATCCGCGCGATAGGGATGGCCAGAGGGCGATAGACCTTCATGGCTGTGGTCGTGGTGGTCATGGGGCATTAGACAGGCTCCAACCAGTGGGCATATATTTCCGCTTCAATCACATCCTCATCCCGCTCGGCGCGCGCGCCCCAAATTTCGTCCATACGGAAGCGAACGCGGACCAGCTCGCGTTGCGCACCCGTTTGGCGATAGGCGGCCTCTTCGGGGTTGTTAAACAGCCCAATGCGTCGCTCAATTTGCCCGATTTTACCGCGCAGGTAGGCTGGCGTACGGATATGGCCCGGGGGCCAATGGGATTTGACGCGAACTCTCATGACGCGTCGCCATAGGTTGTCCCGCGGGCCCGCACGTCGGCCATTTTTATGCCCAGTTCTTCGGTGGTTATCGCACCGGCTTCCACCATATTTTGCGTGATGGATGCGATCCAACGTTCATAATATGTCATGGTTTCATACGCATCTGGCCCCATATCTTCCAATACGCGGCGCAGGCTGTCGGTGGTCATCAATCCGGCGGCAGAGGTGAGCACCATCAGCGCGTCCACTCTTTTTTCCCACAGAGCAAAATCATGTTCGTCTGGACTGATGGGCCCGGCAGCATCACCACCCATATCATTCCAGCGTTTTCCGAGAAATTCAGTCATGATCGGAAAGTAGGCATGTGGTTAAACTTTGTCCAGCGTCCGATGTGCCCCCCGCGTCCAAACCGCTGCGAGGGACCGCCCGATTAGGCGCCGAAGACGCGGGCGAAAATCGTTTCCACATGTTTGGTATGATAGCCCAGATCGAATTTGTCTTCGATTTCTTCGATGGACATTGCGGCCGTGACATCCGGATCCGCTTTCAATTCTGTCAAGAAATCTGCACCCTGCTCCCAGACCCGCATCGCATTGCGTTGCACGAGGCGGTAGCTGTCTTCACGGCTCACGCCTTTTTGTGTTAGCGCCAGCAAGACCCGCTGGGAATGTACCAAGCCGCGAAATTTGTTCATATTGGCGATCATATTGTCGGGATAGATTACCAGCTTATCAATCACACCCGTCAGGCGGGCGAGGGCGAAATCAAGGGTTATGGTGGCATCGGGACCGATGGCCCGTTCGACGGAGCTATGAGAGATGTCCCGCTCATGCCACAGGGCCACGTTCTCCATCGCAGGAACCACGGCCATCCGCACAATCCGTGCCAAACCGGTGAGGTTTTCAGTCAGAACCGGGTTGCGTTTATGCGGCATGGCGGAGCTGCCTTTTTGCCCCTTGGAGAAGAATTCTTCGGCTTCCAAAACCTCGGTGCGCTGCATATGGCGAATTTCAATGGCAATATTCTCAATAGAACTTGCCACAACGCCGAGCGTGGCGAAGAAAGCCGCGTGGCGGTCGCGCGGGATGACCTGCGTGCTGATCGGTTCGGGCTTCAGCCCCAATTGCGCGCAGACATGCTCTTCGATAGACGGATCAATATTGGCAAAGGTGCCAACCGCGCCAGAAATGGCGCCCGTGGCAATCTCATCTCGGGCCGTGCGCATCCGCGTGAGGTTGCGATCCATTTCCGCATAAAAACGTGCGAAGGTTAATCCCATGGTTACAGGCTCGGCATGGATTCCATGGCTGCGGCCGATGCGAACGGTGTCTTTATGCTCCAGCGCCCGTCGCTTCAAAGCGGCAAGCAGTGCTTCGATATCAGCAATCAGGATATCGGCGGCCCTGGTGAGCTGCACGTTCAAAGTGGTGTCCAACACGTCGGAGCTGGTCATGCCTTGATGCACAAAGCGCGCCACATCTCCGCCGATAATATCGGACAAATGGGTTAAAAAGGCGATGACGTCATGTTTTGTGACCGCTTCGATGGCGTCAATCTTTGCCACGTCGAACTCGACATCTTTCGCTGTCCACACCGCATCGGCATTGGCCTGCGGAATCACGCCCAAATTGGCCTGTGCATCACAGGCATGGGCTTCGATTTCATACCAGATGCGAAATTTGGTCTTGGGTGACCAGATATCAACCATTTCAGGGCGGGAGTAACGTTCGATCATAGGATCATGGCCTTTTGAGTTGGGAGCGGGTGGCTGCCTCATAGACTGCTGGGCGCGTGGGTTCAAGCGCAGGCACCGGGTTTGATTGCTGGGCAGGAGATGCTAGGGAAGGCCATGACATCCATGAGCGCCGCACCCTTGCCCAAACTGCCTCTCAGCCTTGATGATTTCATGGGCCAAAGCTGGGATATCACTCGGCAGATTCTCGATCATCAGCAGGATCAAACTTTGCAATTCAGGGGCAAATGCCGCATCACAAGCGGTTGGTACCATGAGGATGGGCAGCTGATTTTGAAGCATAGCCCGCCTCTTGCCAGCAGCCGGCGTTATCGCTGGCACCCCGGTGTGGCAGGTGGGATTGATGTCTTCTTTGAAGATGACAGGTTCTTTCACAACATTGATCTGACGCAAAGCGCCCCAGCGGCCCATCATTTTTGCCCGCCGGATGACTATCATGTTGCCTATGATTTTGCGTCATGGCCCGATTGGACCGCACATTGGCAGGTAAGCGGACCGCGTAAGAGCTACGATATGCGCTCGTGTTACCGCAAAACTTAGCGATGAGCCCTTGCGAAGCGCCGGTGACAAAGGCTAAGTCTCATTCACGAAACAAAAGGAAATCTCACATGACCACACAGACCCCTTCTTTGACACTGGCGGAGGCTATTTTTCCGCAAACAGGCCTGGCTCTGCGGGTGAAGCAATTGGTTTTGGTCGTGGCAGGCATCACAGCTTTGATACTCGCTGCGAAAATCAAAATCCCGATGTTCCCTGTACCCATGACCATGGGCACTTTCGCGGTATTGAGCATTGGTGCAGCCTATGGCGCACGTCTGGGTCTGGCCACAATTTTGGGCTATATGCTGATCGGAGCACTGGGCTTTGACGTTTTTGCCGGCTCCAGCGCGGAGGTTTCTGGTGTGACCTATATGATGGGCGGCACGGGCGGTTATCTGGTTGGCTATGTGCTCGCCGTCTTGGCCTTGGGCGCTTTGGCGCGGCAGGGTTGGGACCGGGCACGGGGGAAAATGGCTCTGGCCTTGGTGCTGGGCAATGTGCTGATCTATGTGCCTGGTTTGATCTGGTTGACCGTGCTCTACGGCGTGGATGCGCCGATTTTAGCTTGGGGCTTAACGCCGTTCTTGGTGGGCGATTTGGTAAAATTGGCGCTCGCGGCACTCTTATTGCCTGCGCTTTGGTCCCTGGTGGGCGGCGCACGCAAGTAATGCACTTTGGCGTTCAGTTATGTAAGGGCGCGGCTTCGGCGGCGCCCTTTTTCTTTGGCCCTGCGCTTTTGGCTAACTGCCAGCGCCCATCAACGCCGCATCAAACGGATAGCGGGTTAGATTTTCAAACCCATCTTCGGTAATCAAAACCTGATCTTCTAGTTTGATGGAGAAATCTCCACCCTCCGGGGAGACCAAAGCCTCGACGCATAACACCATGCCCGTTTCCAACTCATATTCAAAAGCGCCATCCACCAGGTGGTCGGGATAGGTAATCAACGGCCATTCATCGCATAGGCCAACCCCATGCATCAAACAGCCGTATTTTTGCTTTTGATACTGATCATCAAGGCGATGACAATTTTCTGACAGGCTGCGCATTGAGACACCCGGGGCCAGCATGCTCATATTGCTTTGAATATGCTCATGGGCGTGTTGCATGGCCGCAATCATGTCGGGGTGGGGCGCTTGATCGCCAATCCACCAGCTGCGGGAGATATCCACGCAAATGCCATAGCTGCCAATCAGATCGGTATCAAAGCTAACGATTTCGTTATTTTGCACCAGCCGCGGCCCGCATTCTTGAAACCAAGGATTGGTGCGCGGCCCCGAGACGAGGAGGCGTGTTTCAATCCATTCCCCGCCGCGGCGAATATTTTGCGCATGCAGGACGGCCCAGATGTCATCTTCGCTCATCTGTCCGCCAGGCACCCCGGCACGGGCGGCTTCTTCCATAGCGCGCACGGCCGTCTCGCAGGCATGGCTGGCGCAGCGCATCGCTTTGATCTCATCGGGCCCCTTAATCACGCGGGCCTTCTCGGTCAGCTCTTCACCTTCAAACACTTCAAACCCTTGAGATTCCAGGGCTCTTAGGCCAACCATCATGATTTTATCCACGGCCAGTCGCATGTTTCCACCCCCATGGGTGCGGACCAAATCATAGACTTCACGCGCAAAGGCTTCGGCCGCCAAATGCGCCATATCTCCGCGGTCAAAATAGAAAAAATCAGCCCCGGAGCGCTGTTCGCGCACGAGCGGGTTGAATTCAGAAAGAAACGGAGAATTTTTGTAATCCCACATAACCATATAGCCATCAGCGCAGACGATCAGTGCACGAAATGGGTTATGGGTGTTCCACAGCTGCATATTGGTGCTGTCACTGGCATACCGGATATTCAGCGGGTCAAACACCACCAAGGCCCCATAATCGCGGGCATTGACCCCTTGCACCAGCCGGTTGTGGCGAAAGCGGCGCATCTGCTGCAAATCAGGCAGCTCAAGCCCGGCGGCAGCCCATTCGTCAAACGCGAGTTTTGTCGGACCGATCTCGACTCGGTCCATGTCATTTGGGGTATTGTCGCCCGTGACTGCCCCGCGACTGGGGTCAATCTTGCGGGTTTCGCGGAATGGTTCGGTCATGAAATGGCTCCCTTTGGGCGTCAGATTGCTTTTGCAGCGCGCCTGTGTCAGTTTTGTTTGCGACATCTGTTTTCACATTTCCCGCGAGCGATTCGGATTTCATGCCAGAAATTTTGCAAAAAAAGATTCCCTACGACGTTTCAGAACATAAGAAATTACCGGGGATGTTGCCGCTTGCGGCGGACGGTTGGTTGATTGAGGACGAGGCCTATGCTGCGCAACTGGCAGAGCGAGACCGGCTATTACAGGACACGCCAGACAAGGTATTTGCCGAGGTCGGAGCTTCCGCTGAGGCAAAACAGGAGGTTTTGGATGAAATACTTGCGCAATTGCGCCGCCGCCCGTCGTATTGCGTTAAAGCAGGAGAGGTGCGGCGCCCTGATGGGATAATTGTGCCCCTGTCAGGGGATCCTATGCGAACGGCCGCGCGTTTGGTGCAGGAGGATCTTTGCTTGCATGAGAGACGCGGTGATGAGCATGCTCTAACTGCCGCTGTAATGTGTTTTCCGGCGAGCTGGACATTATACGAAAAAATTGGGCGCCCGTTGAGTGCCGTGCATCGACCGGTGGCAGAGTATGATGCGGATGTGGCCAAACGGGTGCAGCGCTTGTTTGATGGTATAAAAGCTGGCCATCCCATGTGGCGTTTCAATGTGCTGGAGTATGTGCGGCCTGATTTGTTTCAGCCGCGCAGCGAAACCGATCCCCGCAGTAGCGATGGGGATTACGGCCAAGGCGAATATCTCCGCTCTGAACATCAAGCCCTAGTGCGCCTGCCACGATCGGGCGCGGTGTTGTTCGTTATACACACTTATTTGATTAAAAAGTCGACCTAGCTCTGTCGCCGCCGTCGATGGGGCAAAAAAAAGGCGCCCTCATGCGGGCGCCTTCTGTATTTTTTGAAGCAAGAGCTGAGATTAGCAGCTGTAATACATGCCAAATTCAACTGGGTGAGGCGTGTGTTCATAGTGCAGAACCTCTTCCATTTTCAGGTTAATATAACCTGCGATTTGGTCTTCTGTGAACACACCGCCGGCGGTCAAGAAGCCCATGTCCGCTTTCAACTCGTCCAGCGCTTCGCGCAGAGAGCCGCAAACAGTTGGGATTTCGGCCAGCTCTTCGGGCGGCAGATCATAGAGATCTTTGTCAGATGCTTCACCTGGGTGAATTTTGTTTTTGATGCCATCAAGACCTGCCATCAGCAAAGCTGCAAAACACAGATATGGGTTTGCGGCTGGGTCTGGGAAGCGGGCTTCAACGCGCTTGGCTTTTGGCGACTCGGCCCATGGGATCCGAACACAGCCAGACCGGTTGCGTGCAGAATAAGCGCGCAGAACAGGAGCTTCAAAGCCTGGAATCAGACGCTTGTAGCTGTTGGTTGATGGGTTGGTGAAGGCGTTCAGGGCTTTGGCGTGCTTCAAGATGCCGCCGATAAAGTACAGCGCCTCATCAGACAGGTCAGCGTATTTGTCGCCCGCAAATAGAGGTTTGTCGTCTTTCCAGATAGACATATTCACATGCATGCCTGTGCCATTGTCGCCTGCGATCGGTTTGGGCATGAAGGTCGCGGATTTGCCGTAGGCATGGGCCACGTTGTGAATGACATATTTATATTTTTGCAGTTCATCGGCCTGGTGGGTCAAGGATCCAAAAATCAATCCCAGTTCGTGCTGACAGCTGGCCACTTCGTGGTGGTGTTTGTCAACTTTCATGCCCATCCGCTTCATGGTTGAGAGCATTTCGCTGCGGATGTCTTGTGCGTCGTCGATGGGGTTTACAGGGAAGTAACCACCCTTGACGCCGGGGCGGTGACCCATGTTGCCAACTTCATAATCGCTGTCGGTATTCCAGGAGGCGTCAACTGCATCAACTTCATATGATACTTTATTGATTTTGTTTTCAAAACGGACGTCATCAAACAGAAAGAATTCCGCTTCTGGGCCCATGTAGGCGACGTCGCCAATCCCGGAAGAGATAAGGTAGGCTTCGGCCCGCTGTGCACAACCACGCGGGTCACGCGCATAGCTTTCACCAGTGTCGGGCTCAACAACAGTGCAATGAATGCAGATGGTTTTTTCAGCATAGAACGGGTCAACATAGGCCGTTTCAACGTCCGGCATCAATTTCATGTCGGATTCTTCGATGGATTTCCAACCTGCGATGGACGAGCCGTCAAACATGAAGCCTTC
>Ga0206682_10002093_pt1 | contig 18666 bp, 15 predicted proteins | sample M240m12015metaG_FD_155444 | JGI IMG/M metagenome (GOLD analysis project Ga0206682, IMG submission 155444) | Ammonia-oxidizing marine archaeal communities from Monterey Bay, California, United States - M2 40m 12015 | ecosystem: Environmental > Aquatic > Marine > Intertidal zone | place: USA...
CGGGGCGAGCCAAACATCACCCTTTATTGCTCGACCAAGACGGCCGTGATTTCTGTCACCCAATCGTTGGCGTTAGAGCTCGCCACTGACAACATTCGCGTCAACGCCATAGCCCCCGGCGTGATTGATACGCCAATGTGGGAGGTTGTGGACGCTCAATTTGCTGCCTACGAGAACAAACCAAAAGGTCAAAAGAAGCGCGAAGTTGGTGAGGCCGTTCCCTTGGGTCACATGGGCGATCCCCGCGACGTGGCAGATCCTTGCGTTTTTCTGGCTTCAGATGCGGCACGCTACATTACTGCCCAGACATTGAATGTCGACTGCGGGAATTGGATGAGCTGATGTCGGCACTTTGCAACGCATCTTTGGGCAACTTTCCGGCGGAGGTCGCGGCCCCGACCTACGACCGCTCGGTGATAGGGCCTGGAATCGTCCACATTGGCCTTGGTAACTTTCATCGCGCTCACCAGTCGTGGTATTTACATCGCCTGATGCAAGGTGGTCAGGCCATGGATTGGGGCATCATCGGCGCAGGCGTGCGCGCATGCGACGAGGCGCAACGGATGCGCCTGAAAGATCAAGACTACCTGACCACTCTGATCGAACTTGACCCCAAGGGACGCTCCGCCGAGGTCGTCGGCTCAATGATCGGGTTCGTTCCGGTTGAGGAAAACAATGCAGCCCTCATTGCTCAGATGGCAGACCCCGCAATTCGGATCGTCGCGCTAACCGTGACCGAAGCTGGTTATTATATAGATCCGGTTACCAAAGCGTTCGACGCCAACCACGCCGATATCAAACACGACGCCGCGCATCCTAATCGTCCGCGAACTGCGTTTGGCGCAATGATTGCCGCTATGAAAATCCGCCGTGACGCAGGCACTAGCCCATTTACCGCGCAAAGCTGTGACAACCTACAAGGCAATGGCGACATATTACGACAAACACTGGTGTCTCTGGCAGGGCTGTCTGAGCCGAATTTGGCGGAATGGATTGATGCGCATTGCACGTTTCCGAACTCGATGGTCGATTGCATTGTTCCGGCGACAGGCCCTAAGGAACTAGAGCTGGTCAAAACATTTGGTATTGAAGATGCGGCCCCGGTGACGCACGAGAACTTTCGCCAATGGGTCATAGAAGATAAATTTTGCGCCGGTCGTCCTGATTGGGAAAAGGTGGGTGCGATGTTCACGGACGATGTTCACAGCTTTGAGGCGATGAAAATTCGTATCCTGAACGGTGGTCATCAGTTGATCGCCGACGCAGGCGAGATTTTAGGGATAGAGTTCATCGCAGATTGCATGACGCATCCCTTGATCGGAGAATTCTTCCGCAAGACCGCCGGGACCGAGATTGCGCTTCAGGTTGATCCTGTGCCTGGAATGTCGCCCGCGGCTTATGTTGATTTGATTGATAGCCGTTTTTCCAACCCAGAGATTATCGATACAGTGCGCCGTGTCGCTTTTGATGGATCGTCACGCCAGACCGGTTTCATCCTGCCCACCTTGCACGATGCGCTGACAAAGGGTGATCCCTTTGACGGCCTTGCCTTTTCGCAAGCTATCTGGTCGCGCATGTGTGAAGGCACCCGCGAGGATGGCTCGGTTATCGAGCCAAACGATCCGATCTGGGACAGCCTCAACGCAGTTGCTAAAGCCGCGAAGGCTGATCCGCTTGCATGGTTGAACCAGCGTGATCTCTATGGTGACCTCGCAGACAACGCAGCTTTCCAAGCCAGCTTTTCGCACTGGTTGTCGCTAATCTGGGCAGACGGCCTAGACGCTGCGCTTCGCACATACGTTCAAGGATAAGCCCTATGAAATCTGTTCTGTTCACCGCCAAGAATGAGGTTCAATTCACCGATATACCTGACCCAAAACCGGGTCCAGGTGATGTGGTGGTCGAGGTCAAAGCCAGTGGCATTTGTCACACTGACTACGAAGTTCTCAAGGACAACTACGGCACAGGCGCATTCCCCGTTGTGCCGGGTCATGAATATGCGGGTGTGGTGGTCGAGACTGGCTCGGATGTCACGATCGTCAAAACAGGTGATCGTGTCGCGGTTGATCCCAATTTCGAATGCGGCAAATGTCGCGCATGCCAACGTGGCTGGGCGCATCTTTGCGATAACCTTAGCGCATACGGCGTGACGACACATGGTGGCTTTGCGAGCCTCAGCCTTGTCAGTGCCGACAACGTTCACCCCATCGGCGATATCGGCTTTTCACGCGCTGCCTTGGCAGAGCCGATGGGCTGTGTCCTAAATGGTATCAATGCTGTTCACGCCCCATGGATGGAAGAGGCACTTATCTTCGGCGCAGGACCGATGGGGCTGTTGATGGGCATGGCCCTGCGCGCGCAAGGGGTGTCTAAGGTTGCGTTTGCCGACATCTCCGAAAACCGACTTGCGTTGGCCGCAGGTTTTGATTTTGAGGCCGTCGCGTCCGGTTCAGCCAACCTAGACAAATGGCAGAGCCGTGCTGACCTGGTGGTTGAGGCCACCGGCGTACCAGCGGTTGCCGCTAAGCTGACAAGCTACATGGCCAACGGTGGCAAGGGTTTGTACTTCGGTGTTTGCCCGTCTTATGCACGGATCAAAATCTCTCCTTTCGAGGTTTTCCGACGCCAACTGACCCTTGCCGGATCGCATTCCCTAAACCACAATATCCCCCGCGCGTTGGAGGTTATCGCAGGTTTGGGTTCGCAAGCAGATCAGGTGGTTTCGCACAGATCATCTTTGGAAGAAGTGTCAGAATTCCTCGCGACTAAACCTCCAGCCGGAAGCTTAAAAATCCAATGGAGCGAAGAGTAGGTACGCTTTCCCAACGATCCGCTAAAATGCACCCAAGTATCGGACGGAGTGCTGTCAGATTAAACTTGGTTGAAGCGAGCAGGGTGTATTTGTAGTATCCGCAAATGACAAAACACTCCCCATTCAGGTACATGAAACCTGGCCCGGGGTTACTGGACCACCCTGGCTAAGCCCGTGGACCGGGAACCAAGTACCACGGGCCACCGACCATGGAGCATGCACCTACGTCCTGTCTATAGCGTTGCAGCTGCTCAATCAGCATTGGATGGTTTTGTTCGGGCCGCGGTCCGTGGACCTGTGGTAGAGGGTTATTGTGCCTGATCGCTAAAGTTGGGCCGTATGACCTAGGACCGGCCCCCCCTATTAAAAGGCCCCGCGTCTCGGACCACGGGCCTTTAGTATTAGCGTTGTAAATTCATTTGGGGGTAATTTTGTTTGCGGCCACTAACTGCGGCAGCAGACATTGCCTTCGCCAAGCACTTACGGCTGCTTTGCGGACTTTCCCGACCTTGACGTTTAGCCATGTTGCTGACGCAGCATACGTTTGCAGTTGCGGCGGAACATTTTTGGCGGCGCAGCGGATTTCACCAAACCAGCCGTTCAGAGCGTCGAAATTAGACAATTCCAAACTACACTTTTGCTGCGTACGGGCTCAACAATCAGGTCGCGGACTTAGTCGCTATTTGTCATATCTGGCCCAACGATCCACCGATAGCCAAACCGGCGGCGCTTGCGGGATCCTTGCAACCAAATATGCGTGCAAGCCAGCGAATATTATCTGGGCTGATCCCATTGTCATTCTCCTGAAACCAGACTTGCACAGTGCGTATCTCGACCCCTGATCGATTTGCATCAATGGCACAGATTGCATCTGTTAGGAGTTCGGGGGTCCAAGGGCCATCAGGAACCCCGTTGCAGTCTACTGGTCGCTGGGCACCCTCAGCTGCCAAACGGGAGAAAAGTAGTTTAAAATTGCTGCCGTCATTAGTCGGTGCAACATAGTACTTCCCGTTTTTAACCATCTTGTAGCTGACCTCTTTGTTTTTTTAATGCCTTCAGTTGTTTGCGACAGTTATTTTACCTTTTATCGGTCATAGTTTAGCAAGCACTTGTGATTGTTGATAACTTCGGTTGATGCGACACTCACAACCATCAAGATCAAGCTTGACTCGACTTCTGAAGTTCTGTTAAACGATTAACTGTAAAACGTTTAACATACGTTTTTCTGGGAGGACAAGTGAAGAGAATTTCTATCAAAGAGGTTGCGAAGGCAGCCGGCGTATCTACGGCTACGGTGTCGAATGTGTTCAGCGGGCGTAAGCCTGTTAACCCCGATCTGGCTGAGAAGGTACGGAAGGTTGCCAAAGACTTAGGTTATACTGTCAACAAAGCAGCGTCACTTTTACGCAGTGGGCGCAACAGCGTTGTTTGCGTACTTGTTCCTGACCTGTCTGACCCATTTTTTACTTCCATCATTACGAGAATCGAACATCACGCCCGCGAAGACGGCTATGAAATCATTATTGGGAATTCTGACGATGATGTCGAAGTTGAAGCGGGGCGGCTGAACGCATTGCTGGCTTGGGAGCCAGCAGGTGCGATTGTCATTCCATGTACCGACGAACTGCCAAAGTGCCTCGTGGAGGGTCAAACGCCTCCGTGCGTTCTAGTGGACCGTATCGCAAACTTCGATGTCGCGGATACGGTGACCATAAACAACTTTGGTGCAGGAGAGCAGGCGGCAGAGTATCTTGCTGGCTTGGGTCATCGGAATATCTTGATGACAGCATCGGATTTGTCGATCCACCCGATCCGCCAACGTGCGGCTGGTGCTCAGAAGGCCGTTGAAAAATTTGGCGGTTCCATTCGTGTTGTTGAACTTGGCGCGGATGCGGAAGATGGCGCGCGCATTCTGGGCGAGTGGTTTGAAAGCAACGAACCGCCAACTGCGATCTGCGCCACAACGGATATGACGACACTTTCGGTCCTTCGTTTTCTAGCGGACCGCAAGATTGATCTGCCTTCCGAGATGTCAGTCGTGGGTTTCGATGATTATTCTTGGATGTCCGCGCGACGTACTAAACTTACAGGAGTTCGCCAACCGGTTGATCAAATTGCCAAGGCTGTTTGGACGCAACTGTTGAGTCGGATGAACGGTCAAACCGGGGCGGTTGTTAATACTGTCTTTGAAAGTGAACTTATTGTTCGGGACTCTGCGAGGGAACCTAAAGAGCAAACAAAATACTGGGGGGATACAGACATAACCTGGAATTCCAACGCGCTCAGGCGCGTGTAACGGGAATGTAGCAGCCAGAAGAGCTGCACTTCTATCAAACAAATTTCGATTCGAACGTTGTTGATACATCGACAGCGAACGGGAGGAGTGTGTCTCACACTCGCAATGGTTCGAAGAACCGTAACAGAGAGTACTTGGAGGAAATAATGAAGAAACTACTCAAAACAACCTGCGCGTTTGCGATGGCCAGTGCGGCCATGGCGGGGAGCGCTTTAGCGGACGGCCACAGTGTCGATTGGGCCGCTGAATTGGGGGATCACACTGGAACAGATCTACGGATTCAGGTCATCAATGACCCGTACACTGGACCTCTTGCTCAAATGTCGAGCGAGTTTGGTGCCCTGACAGGTGCCAATGTATCGCAAGACGAGCTTGGCTATGGTGGTCTGTACGAAAAGCAGATTTTAAACTGCAGCCAAGGGGACGACACATACGATGTTCTCTTTATTGATGGAATCTGGGTCGGCGAATTTGCTGAGTCTGGTTGTATTGACCCGGTTGAGTCGCGCATTGCTGACACCGATGATGGCATCATCGCTTGGGACGATTACATGGAAAGCTTTGCCGGTCAGGCAAGCTGGGATGGTGAGCGTCAGTGTCTGCCCATTGCAGGCTACTGGCATATGCTGCACTACCGTACGGATCTCTTTGAGCGGGCTGGTCTCGAAGCACCGACGACGTTTGAAGAAATGTTGGCAGCTGCTGAATTGTTCAAAGACAACCCGGACTTCCCTGAGTTGGAAGGCGGCATGGCGATGAACTTCCAGCGTGGTGCAGCTGCAGGTCAGCAGTACTTCGAATGGCTCTACTCTGCTGGTGGCAGCCCTTGGGCTTCAAATTTCGTCGGATCTGACGATGTTTATGCTGATCTAACGCCAACGCTAAACAATCCTGAAGCTGTAAAAATGGTCGAGTTCTTCAATGAAATCGCTCAATACGGTCCTCCTGGCGTTGAAAGCTTTGCTTGGGACGAACGTGCAAACGCGTTCACACAGGGCAAGGTTGCGATGATCAACAACTGGTCTGTGCGTACACCGCTCTTTACTGATCCTGACATCTCTAAGGTGACGGATGATTTCGGCGTTGCGATGTTCCCACATGCGGAAGGTCAGTCGTCTGTGCCTCCAGTTGGCGGTTGGATTATGTGTATCAACGCAAATTCCAACAACAAAGACGCAGCATGGGACTTCATGAAGTGGTTTGCCTCACCTGAGGTGCACACAGATTTCGTTCTGGCCGGTGGACCTCCTTCGCGTCACTCCGCGTTCCAAGATAAACAGGTGAATGCAGAGCAGTTCTGGACACCAACACTTTATGAATCGGCCCAAGCTGCTTGGCCTGATCTTCGTCCTCGTCACCCGGGTACATTCCAGGTGATCGATGCGATTGGTCTTGAAGTGAACCGTGCCATCGTTGGCGAAATCAGCGCTCAAGAAGCGCTCGATAAAGCGAACGAAAACGTGACACAGATTCTTCAATCCGAAGGTCTGATCGCGCGTTAAGCGAACGGGTGCCCTGCAAGTTGCAGGGCACCACTCCCCCAGCCTGCCTTCCGTTCAGAGGATAGGGCAGGCTGGGAACACCGTGCACACAAGCTCAAAAGCGACCGGCAGTCAATTGACCACGGCTCGTCTACTGGTTTCCGCGCTTCGTTAAGCGCCGAACATAGTGAGAAAAATGCGCATAGAAATTAACCGCTCGATGGCGCGTCACCGACGTTTGAATTGCCATTGGGTCACTCGAAACCGTCGGGATGCTCTTTGAACAGCCGAGCATCTCACCCTCAAATCTCGTGGATGTTAGACGTGTCAGACGCAGCAATAATTACAAAAAAACCACCAAGAAAAAACACGCTCTCGAGGGACGAACGTAAGGTGCGTGCCGCCTTCATCGTCCCGGCCGTCATCTACCTGATGTTTATGAGCATCTTCCCGTTTATCTACTCAGTCTACTTGAGTTTTTATCAGGCAAAACTGACGCGGTTGCACAAGAAGTTCTTCATTGGATGGGACAACTACAAACAATTGTTCTCAGACGAAGTGTTTCTTGCGGCACTGAAAAACACCTTCCTGCTCACAACGTCATCGATCATTCTGGAGGTTGTTTTGGCCTTCATTTGCGCCAAAGTGTTCTTGTCGCTTAAAGAACAACGCGTCGGATATTTTCTACGGTCAATGTCGATCCTGCCGATGATGATTACGCCGCTCTGCGTGGCGTTGATCTTCAGCTACATTATGAATCCAACACTTGGCATTCTGAATTACATCCTTTCCGGTGTCGGCGTTGAGCCCATCTCTTGGTTTGGCAACCCTAATTTGGCCCTTTGGACCATCGTTTTCATCAACGTGTGGCAATGGACCCCGTTTATGATGCTGCTGATGCTGGCGGGTTTGGTATCGATTCCAACATCTCTTTACGAAGCGGCTTCGCTTGAAAAAGCACGCTGGTGGCATGTTGCCCGTTGGATCGAATTGCCTGCCATCAGGGACGTTATCCTGATCGGGGTCATCTTGCGCGTCATCGACAATCTCAAGCTCTTTGATCTTGTCTACATAACGACCCGAGGCGGTCCAGGTGATCGCACCGAACTGCTGACGTTCTTCACGTACCGACAGGATTTCGCGTTCTTCAACGTCGGTTACGGATCGGCTGCTGCAGTCGTCATCCTCGTTATCAGCATCATCGTCACCACGATTGCTGTGGGCTTTCTAAGGAAAATGCAAAATGCGTAAGTCAAACCTCATTGGCTCTTATGCCGCCGCAATCTTCGTGATGCTAATTTTTACTTTGCCCATCCTTTGGATGTTCATGGGCGCGTTCAAGACACCTGTTGATATCTATTCGATCCCGCCTGTCTGGTGGCCTGATTTCAGCTACTTGGAGAACTTCAAAGCCCTGTTAGCTGAGAATTGGTCGTTTCTACTCAACTCAGTGATCATCACACTTGGAGCCACGGTTCTTTGTATGATCTTCGCGCTGCCCTGTGCCTTCGGGTTGGTGAACTTCCAATTTAAAGGCAACAACTTTCTGGCCGATTGGATTCTATCGACACGGATGATGCCACCGATTGCTGCCGCTGTCCCTTTGTTCATGATCTTCAATGGGATGGGGATGTTGGATACCCATGCGGCACTGATCATCGTCTACGCAGGGTTTAATCTCCCATTCGCGGTTTGGGTTGCGATGTCTTTCTTCCGTAACCTTCCCAAGGAGATCATCGAGGCGGCTCGCATTGAGGGCTGCACCTGGTTTCAGACCTTCTGGCAGGTGGCCTTGCCGCTCACCAAAAGCGGTATCGCAACGGTTTCGACGTTTGTCTTTATCTTTGCATGGAACGAATTGTTGCTCGCGCTCTTCCTCACATCGAGTGACGCCAAGACGTTCCCTGTCGTAATCTCCGGTTTCTCGACACTTTCGAGAACCTACTGGGAATTCGTTTCTGCGGCGACAGTTATCCAAGTGCTGCCACCAATTATCTTCACACTCATCATGCAACGACACATCGTGTCTGGTCTCACTATGGGCGCCGTCAAGAACGGCTAACCACGTGTAACGACTGTTTACACGATACTAAGAAAAGGAACAAAAAATGGGGCAAGTAGAACTCCAAAACGTCAAGAAGAGCTTTGGCTCGGTCGACGTTATCAAAGATATCTCGCTTGATATCAAAGACGGTGAATTCGTTGTTTTTGTCGGACCGTCAGGTTGCGGGAAATCGACGCTTCTGCGGATGATCTCTGGTCTTGAAACCATGAGCGAGGGAACCGTGGGCATTGCCGGTCGAGACGTAACCGATGTGCAGCCCTCTGAGCGAGAGATCGCAATGGTGTTCCAGTCATACGCGCTTTTCCCGCACATCTCTGTGCGCGACAATGTCGCCTTCGGCTTAAAGATCGCTGGCCTTCCAAAAGAAGAGATCGATGCGAAAGTAGCAAAGACGTCAGAAATCCTTGGCCTTGAAAAACTGCTAGACCGGAAACCGCGCGAGCTTTCAGGCGGACAGCAACAACGTGTTGCTATCGGCCGCGCCATTGTGCGTGAACCAGCAGTTTTCCTTTTTGACGAGCCTTTGTCCAACCTTGATGCGGCCCTGCGTGTCCAGATGCGCATCGAGCTTATCAAATTGCACGCGTCGCTAGACGCGACAATGATCTACGTCACACATGATCAGGTTGAAGCCATGACAATGGCCGAACGGATTGTCGTCCTAAGAGATGGCCGCGTCGAGCAGTTTGACACACCAGTTCGTCTTTATGACCGACCCCAAAATCTCTTTGTGGCTGGGTTCATTGGGTCGCCAAAAATGAATTTTGTGAAGGCCTCGCCTGGAGAAAGCGGGGCAGTGCTCTTGGCCAATAAGGTGTCCAAGAGCATTCCTGGTGTCGTTCAAGACCAACTCACACCGAATATGCAGCTTGGGATTAGACCTGAGCACATCACCTATTCGCATGACAGTGGAGATTGGCAAGGCACTGTGACTGTCGAAGAGCAGCTTGGCAGTGACGCGTTTCTCTACGTCGATGTGCCAGAGATTGGGCAAGTCACAGTTCGCGCAGTTGATGAGCGCAGCTTCACCCGCGGAGACACCATTTTCCTAAGTTTCGATCCGGAACGATGCCACCTCTTTAACGATGATGAGCAACGTATCAACTAACCAGCGGCTTCGGCACATAAGGAAAATAAAGTGATGATTAGATCAATAAGTTTAGAGGGCAAAGTAGCTGTCATAACCGGTGCCGCATCTGGAATTGGTTTGGAAACGGCAAAGGGCTTGCTAGATGCAGGCGCAAAGGTTGCACTGCTCGACTATGCGGAAGACAAGCTGACACAGCTTTGTACGGAGCTCGGCGACAACGCGGTTCCGATAGTGACTGATCTGCTAGACAATGAAAGCGTCTCTAAGATGGTGCCTACCATTTTGGAGAAATTGGGGAAGATTGACATCTTTCATGCCAACGCAGGCAGCTACATCGGCGGCAAGCTACTTGAAGGCGATCCAGATGAATGGGATCGCATGCTTAACCTCAACATCAACTCTGCATTTCGAACAGTTCATGCCGTTTTACCGGTGATGAAGGACGCAGGCAGTGGTGATATCATTATGACCAGCTCCGTTGCCGGCGTGATCCCTGTCGTATGGGAGCCCATCTATACGGCCTCCAAACACGCAATACAGGCCTTCACTCACACGGCCAGACGCCAAGTAGCAGAGTATGGCATCCGTGTTGGAGCGATCTTGCCGGGTCCGGTTGTCACAGGGCTGCTAGATGATTGGCCAAAAGCAAAGATGGAAGACGCGATCGCGAACGGCAGCCTGATGGAAGCAAAAGAGGTCGCGGACTGCATTCTTTTCATGCTGACCCGACCTCGCAACGTCACGATCCGCGACCTGGTTCTCATGCCAAATAGCCTCGAATTTTAAGCGAGCGTAGCCGTCGAGTTCGGCCCTCCAATGAGTGAAAATGAAGGCAATGGTTCAGGGTAAAGAAAAATACTTTGTGGGAGTTGATGTCGGAACCGGCAGCGCGCGCGCTGGCGTTTTCGATATTGAGGGAAACCTCATCGCGAGCGCAGCACATGACATAGAAGTGTTTCGATATCCTGGAGACATGGTTGAGCAATCCAGTGACAATATCTGGGATTGCGTTTGTGCAAGCGTAAAATCAGCATTGAAGGCGTCCGGTTTTGCCCAAACAGATATTTGGGGTTTGGGGTTTGATGCGACCTGTTCGTTGGTCGTTTTGGATAAGGATGACCAGCCGCTTTCGGTCAGTCAAACAGGCAAGAACGATCAAAACGTTATGGTTTGGATGGATCATCGTGCTGCTGATCAGGCTGACCGGATCAATGCGACCGGGCATCGCGTTCTAGACTATGTTGGCGGGAGAATTTCGCCGGAAATGGAAACTCCAAAACTGCTTTGGCTAAAGGAGCAGATTCCTGAAACCTACAACGGGGCCGGGCGGTTCTTTGATCTAGTTGATTTTTTGACATGGCGTGCGACTGACGATCCTTCCCGATCAGTCTGTACTGTGACCTGTAAATGGACATACCTCGCCCATGAAAACGCATGGGATGCGAACTATTTCGAGACCATCGGTTTAAATGAATTGGTTGACGAAAACTTTGAGCGCATTGGAACGTCCATTGTGGATGCAGGCACACCGCTCGGAGGCGGACTAACTCCCAAGGCCGCTTCCGAGTTGGGGCTTTTGCCGTGGTTGCCGGTAGGGGCGGGGCTCTTGGACGCACATGCTGGCGGTGTTGGCACTATTGGGGCACCTGGATCTGATGATGCAACAGTATCGCGCATGGCATATGTATTTGGTACTTCCGCCTGCACGATGTCATCAACGCCCGAGCCATCCTTTGTGCGGGGGGTTTGGGGGCCATATTATTCCGCAATGGTGCCGGGGCTTTGGCTTATCGAAGGTGGCCAATCTGCGGCAGGCGAAGCACTTGCCCAACTGGTAAAATTTCACCCTGCATATGCGGATGCAAAGGCCGGGGCCGTCCAAGAAGGCAAACATGTCTTGGACTATCTTGTTGATAAGGCGGCTCTTCAAATCTCCGTTCCGTCTGAGGCGATAAATCTTGCCAAGGATTTGGTTGTGGTTCCCGAATTCTTGGGCAATCGCGCTCCGTTTGCAGACCCAAGTGCCAAAGCGATCATATCGGGATTGGACATGGATCACAGCGAGGACGCTTTGATCGGACTCTACGTCGCTGGCATTGCCGGATTGGGTTATGGGCTGCGCCAAATTTTAGAGGCACAAACCGCAAAAGGCGTTCAACCTGATCTTGTGGTGATGAGCGGCGGAGCTGCAGAAAACCCGATTGTAAAGCAGTTGTTGTGTGACGCTTCGGGTATCCCTTTTGCAGAGTCTGGATCACCAGAGCCGGTGCTGTTGGGATCTGCGATGCTTGGAGCCGTCGCAGCAGAAAGTTTCCTAAATTTGGAGGATGCCATGGAGAAAATGTCTTCGCTTGGCGAGGGCTTCGCACCAGCAGGTGGCGTCACAAAAGAGCTCCATGCGCAAAAATTTCAAATTTTTGAAGCTCTGCAAGCATCTGCAAGAAAGACTCAAGGTACGAAATCATGAACCAACCACTGATCATTTTTGATAGTGACGGTGTCCTCGTCGAGAGTGAGCCGATTGTTTTTAAGTTTCTAGTCGAGCATTGCGCGGCGTCTGGCTTGGAGATCTCCTCAGAACAGGCATATGAGGCCTTTCTCGGCAAACCTATCGCAGACATCGCTCGGGTTGCAGGCGAGACCTTCGGACATGAAATCGCGCCAATCGAATTGCTTAATTTTCAAATCAAGCTTCTGACTGCTTTTCGCACTGACCTTGCGCCGGTAGAGGGCATTAGCACTGCCCTTTCATCGATCAACTTGGCAAAGTGCGTCGCATCATCGTCAAACATGGCACGCATTCGTAGGTCGCTTTCGCTCACCGGGCTAGAGGACTTTTTCGGTGAGCACGTCTTCAGCACAGACTTAGTGGCGCGAGGCAAGCCACACCCAGATGTCTTTCTACACGCCGCTCATGTGATGGGTGCTGCTCCGGAAGACGCTGTGGTCATTGAAGATAGTCCCGCAGGTATCAAAGCGGCCAAAGCAGCCGGGATGCGGGTTATCGGGTATTATGGCGCACGCCATGCAGCCCCCGCCAAACTTAAAGACCGCCTCGCATCGCTGGAGCCAGATCTGTTGATCGACGACATGGGCAAACTACCGCATGCCATCCAAACACTTATGGCCAAGACCCATTGATTGCGCGTGACGCCGTACCTGTTGGGCAAGAAGAACAACCGTCAAACGACTAACGCCATACCTGTCGGAATCCCGGCAAATTGGTTCAAAACAAAAAACAGAAAGGAATATACGATGGAAGGATTTGGTGTTCATACCAGCATGTGGACCATGAAATGGGACCGTGAGGGAGCCGAACGAGCAGTTAAAGCTGCGGTCGACTATAAGATGGATTTCTTGGAGATTGCGCTGCTCGATGCACCGGCAGTTGATGCAGAGCATACGCGCAAACTGTTGGAAAAGAATGATATGCGCGCGGTCTGCTCGCTAGGACTGCCACAAGCCGTTTGGCCATCTCATAACCCTGTTGGTGCAATTGAACATATGAAAGTGGTCTTTGATACGGCCAAGGCCATGGGCGCAGAAGCCGTTTCTGGTGTAACATATGGTGGTATTGGTGAGTGTTCGGGTATGCCGCCAACAGAGGCTGAATTGTCGAGTGTTGCGCGCTCCTTGGAGACCTGCGCGGCCTACGCTAAGTCACTGGGGCTTTTGTTTGGTATCGAGCCAGTCAATCGCTATGAAACGCATTTGATCAACACCGGCTGGCAAGCACGGGATATGATTGAACGTATTGGCTCAGACAACATCTTCATACACCTCGATACCTATCACATGAACATCGAAGAGAAGGGTGCCGCTAACGGTATTCTGGATGCGCGTGAGCATCTGAGATACATTCACCTGTCCGAGAGTGATCGTGGAACGCCAGGCGAAGGTTGCTGCGATTGGGATGAAGTATTCGGAGCCTTGGCTGCTATTGGTTTCAAGGGCGGCTTGGCAATGGAGAGCTTCATCAACATGCCACCTGAGATGTCTCGTGGACTGTCGGTTTGGCGGCCGGTCGCGCCCGACTTCCAAACTGTGATGGACAAAGGTCTTCCGTTTTTGCGCAATAAAGCAGCGCAATACCGGCTCGTGTAGTGGACACCGTAGTGAACTCACTTTCTTACAGCTGCAGCAAACGGGCGGAACACTGATGATCTATTGTTGTGGTTTCATTGAATGGCCGGTCCTTCCGTTGCGCGGCGGCATTAGATTTCTCGCTCACGCGGCATTTCTGGCGTTGCGAAAGCGTGCAGCGAGAAAGTCGAATTCACAGATTGGGCTCAAAGAAGCCCTTCGCTGCAAATTGATTGAATGACCGTTTTAGCCCAATACCTAAAGCTGAGACATGGAGCTAAGGGCCGAGGGCATTGGACTTCGTATTGTGGACCTATTACTGGCGTTGCCTGAGCACAGCTGGCGTTGGATGATTTTGCTGGGGCCGCGGTCCGTGGACCAAGCCACGCATGCCTAGTAAAGCCATCCACGATGGGGTATAATAAAACCCCATAAACCGATGATAGTTGAGCACAATGAAAAACAACCCCAAACCATGGCTTTACGGCCCAAACTGGCAGGGTATTCGTTGCGAGGCCCGGACCCGCAGGGGTACGCCCTGCCAGCGCCCCGCCAGACTCCCTGTGGGCCGCTGTAAGCTCCATGGAGGGGCTTCCACTGGCCCTCAGACCAAGGACGGCCTTGCGCGACTCACAGAGGCTAAAATCAAACATGGCAAGTTCACCAAAGAGAAGCGCGCAGAAGCGAGGCGCTTTGCCGAGCAGGGGCGGCAGATGCGCGGCGAACTAAAGGAGCTTGAGGCTTGGTTCGTGGACCAAGGTCATTTGGACAAGAACTGGCGGGATGGGTTCAAGTGATTATGTCGGGCAGTATACGCCCGTTAACGACCTTGTAACGGTTTTGTGGGGTCACTTTTTGCAACCGGTCGATTGCGGTCTCATGGAGGTGCGCGCAACTCGACTTCAAAAACCCTCCTTCGTTCGTCTCCCCCCTAACACTCCTCCCCCATATGCAAGGTTTGGGGGAGGGGGCTTGAAACGGCTTTAAAATATTTATTTCCAATAAGTTAATAGATTTTCTATGAACGCCAAAACTGCACTCGTGATAATTGCTGATGCAGGTTTTCAGAGCCTCATCACCCAGAGACAAAAGTATGTCAGCTGCAAGCCAGAGATCGTTGTTTGTCATGTCTTCAAAGCAAACTTGTCGGCTCTCTTGATCTGAGGATAGCTTTTCTAGTTTTTTGACAGTAATGCCGCTGACCCCCATCCTGGACAAAACTGTAGTGATCTCAGCCTTACTATATCCCTTTGAACTGCCTCTTACTCGGGTAGGAAACCCTTGCTGACCACTCGCCCAGTTATGAACAACTACAGATTCAAAGAGCGAATGGTCGGATGACGCACGCTTCCCGCTCCCCTTTCTTCGCCACTCGTAAAACCGTGATAGATCGTAAGGTGTTGCGCATACATTTCCTGCTTCGCGCCAATCATTGAATGCAATTCGTGAAGTTCTGAACTCACCAATATTATTCCACGGCTGTGTGTCGAAACGTAAGAGACCTAAATGTTCAGTGGAATGCTTTGGTCTGCGCTTCCAATCATATTCAAGGCTCAGTTTCGCCAATTTCGGTCTATCTATCAAATCAGAAGCCGTTGCCCATTGGTCTCGAAAGCTGATAAAATCTTTACGGTATAATTTTGTTTCCGAGGTACGGGTGCCATAAATACGCGCAAATTCTCTCCCAGTTTCTAAATCGGAATCGCATGGCTTTTCGAGCCTATGACCCGCTTTAGCTAAAATAACGTTTTCGGGTTTTTCACCACCAGGTTCGATAGTAAAGGCACCTCTGGTTTTGCAGATCAAGACCGTTTTTGCGGTATTTTTTAACTCTATTATTTCCTCTGATCCGTCTGCACTGACAAAGCCTCTTAATTCTCGAAACAGTGAACAAAGCGGACCATTTGTAGCGGATATGACCTCTTGCTGTGAAGCATCTGATAACCACCCGTCAGTTGTCACTGAAAGCACTGTGATGTTTTGGGGTAGGTTGGCCAATATCTCACTTACAATTGCCCGTAGGAGCCCGGTGATCATTGCCGTAAAGACGGGGTTTGAAATTTGGCTTTCTTCTAGCTCAGTGCTTTCACCCGTCCGAGAGTCAAAAGTCTTTTTGCTATGATTGCCCGAAGTTGTTTTATATCGTGCAATTCCTTGCGCAATTTTTCCGTAACCGCTATTGCCACATTCCTTAAAAAGCAATTCCATCGGGCTCTTCGAGTTTGCTACAGGAGCTTTATGCTCAGAGCGGCCCTTATTCACAACTTGGATAAAGTCTACCAAAGGGCGTCGGCTGGAGTTCGGTTCTCTCTCGAACCTTAAGCCTGCTAGAATTTGGAGCACAGCTCCTTGTTCGATCGCAACGCGTAATTCATAGCCCGTGACGTATGCCTCACCTTCCAGAGGGAATATTAAACCTTCCGGGCCCGCATCCACAGGTAGCGAAGGGAACCTTGTGTTTTGTGGAAAACTAAACTTTACGTGGGATACACAGTAGCTGCTTAGAGCTGTTAAATCGGCTAATTCGTTAGTGTGCACTGGTGCTTCCCAATCAATCATCCCAAAAAGTGCCATGCCCGTTGTGTAAGCGCCTGATAGGTCCCAGTCCTGCCAGTTTTTATTATCTTTGGCCTCGAAGATGCCATGCGCGAAAGCCTCGTTGCGCCCTCCGTGGAAGCAATTGGCAATCAGACTGAGATTATTTCTTATTCCTGAGGCAAATTGCATCTCTGAACGCTTCTTCGACCCCTCGGAGTATTCAATTCCAAAGAATGCAAAATCATCTGCCCCAACAACCTGTCGAATTTTTGCGACTGCAATGGCTCCAATTGTCGTGCTGAGATTAGATAGTTCCCATAAATCTCGAAATTGATCTATCTGAACCAGCCATTCAAGAGCGAGTTCCGCATCGCGCAACGCATATTCTTCGAAGAGTTTAGGATATTGGGACTGAACGATATCCATGCGTTCAATGCCTGGAACACTTTTACCGGTCTCGTTTAAAACCTCTGGGACAGAGAGCTTTTTGAAGCTTAGCAAGTCTCCAAGTTTCTCAAGAGAGCCGGCCCCACTTGGAGCTAATAGCCGGGTATCGAATAACCGAATAGTGCAATCTGTAAAGCGCCTATTAATCAGCTGACACCGAATTTTATACGGTCTCTGTATTGTTGCAAAAGTCTTCCTGACATTATCAAATTTAGTTTTCAGACAAGAGAAGTCGGAAAACCCGGGAAGATCTGCGCGGCTATAATGACATACAAGTGCAATCCTGAAGTTTTGCTTTTTCTCCTCTCGACTTCGTATGTCAACTTTTGAAATTATGCCATTCCGCATAGCAGTTTTTATTGCTTGCTGAATCAGCTTGGCAAACGACCACCGGTGAGAGCGGCCTTGTTTTATGTTGAGAAGGGACGAAGCACGCTTTCCAGTCGTAGGGTTAAACAGCGCAACAGAATAACATAAAAAATGCACACCGTCTGGCTCATCTACTTCATTAAAGCATGGAACTAATTCGTCGTCACACTCCTCCTGCCGGTCGACGCGTGTATACTCTGTATCAAACCCAATAACGAGATCGAAATCCTTTAGTCTCTGCTTCACCCGGTCACCAACTTCCGGTGATATTACCGAGTGCAGTCACCTTATCGAATTGTGTCGCAATACCGCGGTGTTCCACCCATTTTATAGCATTATCAACTTGCCTTTGTGCCTCCATTTGCTCGCCATCAGAATGCGCTGAGGCAAATGCCACCGTGATTTTCCCCCGATGGTCGCGCGGGTAAAATCCTAATCGGGCTAGCGCGACTGTAATTGAAATCAGGGTGTCATGGCGCTTGCCTGGCGCTGCGGTCCGCAACGCATCAAAAGCCAGTTGTAAAATCTCGTCATCGCACCGCAGGGGGCTCCATTTTTTTATCCAAGAATGGCCGTAACAGTTAGAGTTCCCGGTGCCATGGGAATGCTGTGAAAACTTAACCGATCTAGGCCCGAGCAGCTTGGACATGGAATCTAGATACTCGTCTATTTGCATTTGACTGATTTGAGGCAAATCGCTGGGACTTAATTCCTCAGGCTGCGCCTCTTGATAACGATAAGGCTGCAGAGTGTCTGGGTGAATATTATACAGGACAAATTGTCTGGAGATGACGAAGAGTTCATGTTGTCCATAATTCCCATTTGAAACAACAGAGCCGTCATTGCCATAAATGAACAATTTTTTAGGATATCTGCCAATTCGTTGAAGGGGCGTGTGGCCTAGAGTTGCCTCAGCAATATTGGCCGCCATTTGTGCCACTTGCGGGTCCAAAATGTCCTGATCTACACCGACGACTCTGTCATTACCACATGCTAAACCAATTCCAGCACTCGGGCTTTTTGAGCACCAATCATCTATTTCATCATCACGGGGTGGCCGCTTATTATATTCTTGCCACCCACTAATCAAAGGTCGCTTTCCGGGGTTGTGCAGCGGTATCAGGCCAGTCCAATCGTTATCGCGCAGTTTTGGGGCCAGAAATTTAAACATTTCCACCTCCCTCATACGGGAAGACCCCGTAAACTGGGTTTTTTGAATTTATTCCAGTTCCAGTTTGACCCAATTTTATTGTGCACTTGCAATGAAGTAAGTCTTTTGCTGCTTCCTTAGCAGACCTGTTGTTTAACTTTACATTGACGGACGAGCCAAGCTGATTATACCTTACAAGCCCCTTTCTAATCTCCCGTTTTGTACCTCCTAAGCGTGAGCCGAGAAGTATAAAATACGTGTCTGGTTGGCAGCCCAAAAACTCGTCATGTTCGATGATCTCAAATTCTATAATCATCAAATAATTATCAGTTTTG
>Ga0206682_10002094_pt1 | contig 18666 bp, 11 predicted proteins | sample M240m12015metaG_FD_155444 | JGI IMG/M metagenome (GOLD analysis project Ga0206682, IMG submission 155444) | Ammonia-oxidizing marine archaeal communities from Monterey Bay, California, United States - M2 40m 12015 | ecosystem: Environmental > Aquatic > Marine > Intertidal zone | place: USA...
TCAGCCACGCCCCCTCCACCGTCGTGCACGTCCGAATGTAGTTCTTCGTCGTCAGCACAAACTCGTTGTACACCACCCACTGCGGCTTGTTGTCCAGGCACGTCGACGGGTGCAGGGACACCTCCTGGTTATCCTTCACGGTGAGGTAGCTCCCCTTGCGCTCCAGGTGCGCCACCTGCATGAAGTACCCCGAGAGAATCGCCTTGCGGATGTTCAGGTAGTAGTCCCGGCTGGTGAACTCCGTGCTCTGCAGGTTCATGTTGTACCGGTTCGCGATGCGCATGAGCTGCGAGCGGACGTTGTCCGCGGATTTCATCGCCCGGAAGTTCAGGTAGTTGTTCCAGGCCCACTGGCTGTCCTCACCGTTCTGCTTGAACGCGTGGTACGCGTTCAGCAAGGTCAGGTGGTCCCCCTCCACGTGCGAGAACTGCGCCTTCGCGTCGTCCGCCTCCTTCTGCTGGTCGCGCGGCCGGATGAACGGATTCGGCACCGACAGCATGGCGGTGATGGTGAGGATCTCGTTGGCGCACTTGAACTGCGGCGAGACGCACACCATCTTCGCCAGTTGCGGATCTAACGGAAACTCGGACATCACCGTGCCCACCTGCGTGAGGTTCCCGTCGTCGTCCAGCGCGCCGAGGTAGTTCAGGAGCTCCAGCGCGCGCATCAGCGTCTCGGGCGCGGGCGGGTCCATGAAGTCGAAGTGCACCAAGTCGTCGATGCCGAGCTTCTTCAGCTGGAGCACCACCGATCCTAAATTCGAGCGCAGAATCTCCGGGTACGTCTGCTCCTGCAGGTCCTTCTTGAACGACGCCTCCGTGTACAGGCGGAAACACTTCCCCGGCCGCGTGCGCCCCGCGCGCCCGGCCCTTTGGTGCGCGGAGGCGCGCGAGATGGGCGACACCAGCAGCGACTCGACGCGGATGCGCGGGTTGTACACCTTCTGCTTGGAAAACCCGGGGTCCATCACGTACACGATGCCGTCGATGGTGAGGGACGTCTCGGCGATGTTCGTGGAGACGACGATCTTTCTCCCGGCGATGCCGTTGCGCGGCGGCGGCGCCTCGTCGAAGATCCTTTGCTGCTGCTGCGGAGGCAGAGACGCGTACAGAGGAACGACTTTGACGTCCCCGACCTTGTCCCCCGCGTTGCCAATCTCGCGCCGGATCTTCATGCACGCGTCCTCAATCTCCTCCTCGCCGGTGAGGAAGATGAGGATGTCGCCCGGCGGCTCGCACGCGTGGATCTGCACGGCGGTGCGGATGGCCGCCTCCAGATAATCGCGCTCGGGGTCCTGCGTGTAGAAGATCTCCACGGGGTGCAGGCGCCCGGGCACGCGCATGAGCGGCGCCTCCAGGAAGTACCCCTGGAACTTCTCCGCCTCGAGCGTCGCCGACATCACGACAACCTTGAGGTCCTCTCGTTTCAGCAGCACCTCCTTGAGGAGGCCGAAGAGCACGTCCGTGGCGAGCGTGCGCTCGTGCGCCTCGTCGATGACGATGACGCTGTATCGCGACAGAAGCGGGTCGGTCATGGCCTCGCGCAGGAGCATACCGTCGGTGGAGTACTTCATGAACGTCTTCGGGCCGGTGGCCTCCTCGAAGCGGATGGAGTAGCCAACCTCTTCGCCGATGTTCACGTCCATCTCGTCCGCGACGCGCCTCGCCACGGACATCGCGGCGACGCGGCGGGGCTGCGTGCAGACGCACATCTTGCCGTCATTGGTGTACCCCGCCTCCACCACGAACTGTGGGATCTGCGTGGTCTTGCCGGAACCCGTCTCGCCGACCAGGATCAACGTCTGGTTCTTCGCCAGCGTCTCCGTGAATTCCTCCTGCTGCTGCCACACAGGCAGGCCCTTTCGTTTTGACAGAATCTCGTAGTACTTGGGCGTGTACGGACGCCCGGTCCACGGATTGACCCCCCCCGCGCCGTCATCCACGCCCTCGGCAGTCTTCTGTTTCTTCTTCTTCGATTCCGACATCGCCAGACACGAGGACTCCAGAGACGTATCTGCCGCGCCGCGTCGGAGTGAGGACGGCACGCGGAAACGAGCGCGTTTTCGGTTCCGCCGCCGCCGCCGCAAAAATCAACTCGAGTCTTTCTGGCGTTGCTCGCGATCGTGCCACCATTTCCTCGACTCGGTCTAGACACCATCGGGCCACAGAGCGGTGCGCGCTGGAGGTCTTTCCGCACGCCCACCGCGGTATCCGGACTGGCGCACTCGCAAACACGCATAGGCGCGGCGCGGGGTTTGCGTTCGCGCGGCATCGCCGGGCACGAGTGGGTCGCGCGAGACCACGACCCGGCTGAAAAAGCGCGTCGTGATCGATTTCGGTCGGCGTGATGAGCGCCGAGACGAAGCCGAGCGCCCCCACGAAGGAACAGGAGGAGGAGCTTTTGCCGGCTCTGTTCTGGGACGGGTCCGAGGACTGGATCAACGAGGATAACTGCGCGGATTTCGCGGCGCTGCAGAGCCTGAAGTACGACGACTCCACCCCCACGGAGCGCGCGGAGGAGTACAAGCGGAAAGGCAACGACGCGCTCAAGTACAAGCAAAACAAGCTGTACGTTCGCAAGGCGGTGCAGCAGTACACGCTCGCGCTCCTCGAGACGTTCGAGGATGCGAAACTGCGCGCCGTCGTTCACGGCAACAGAGCACACGCCGCGCTGCTTCTCGGGAACGACGGTAAGGCGTTGGAGGACGCCAAGGCGTGCGTCGCGCTCGACCCGCAAAACGTCAAGGGGTGGTTCCGCGCGGCGAAGGCGTCGTACGCGCTGGCGCGGCTCGGCGAGTGCGCCGCGCACTGCGAGCGGGGCTTGGCGCTCGAGCCCGACAACGCGGACCTTAAATCTGTGTTGAAGGCGTCTCTTAAAGCCACGGCGCGAAGAGAAGCGCGGGAGCGGAACCTGACGCGCGTGCGCGCGGAGACGAAAGCCTACCTAGCGCGCGTGCGCGCGCGCGGCGTTACGCTCGGCCCCCCGGTGCTCGGCGCGGGAGAGCACTTCCCGCGCATCGAGGAGACGGACGAGGCCGCGACGTACTGGACGCTCTTCGTGTACCCGGAGAGCATGCAGACGGACGTCATCGAGCGCTTCGACGAGCGCGCGACGCTGGGGGAGCAGGCGGACGAGATGTTCGGCGCGGGCGCGCCGCCGTTGCCGTGGGACGGCGCCGGGCACTACTCCCGGGACAGAATCGAGTTTTACTACCAGTCGCACGCGGCGCCGGCGTACCCGCCCGAGGTTTTGGAGGCGCGCGTGATGCAGGGATACGGCGGCGACGCCGTGGAGGAGGGCGCGGGTGACCGAAAAGAACCGTGGCAGAAGCCCTCGATCGACCCGAGGGACCAGAAGATGGTGCGTATCGACGAGAGCAAAACGCTGGGGGAGGTGCTCGCCGAGGAGGCGTGCGTGGTGCCCGGCCACCCCATCGTGTACGTCGTCGCGAAGGGCACGGCGTTCAGAGAGAAGTTCCTCGCGGGAGAGTGGGAGCTGTGAGACAGACACGGTTTGTTTCGTTTCGTATCGCGTCTCGCGTGTGGAACCTCCGATGAAGAAACCGGTCGGTATCAACGGAAGGCGCGCGCGTCGGCGAGTCTCGACGTCCTCCACTTGAAAACTCGCGCGGGCCGTTTGTCCATCACTGCGCTTTTCGGCGGAGATCCCCGAACGCCGAAACCGACGCAAACCGACGTGTCGGGAACTCGGGATAACGCGTCCTGAAAATGAAAAACCTCGGGCGCCGCGCATAACATCATGCACGCCCTCACGTTCACCCCGGCCGTCCCGAGCGCCTTCCGCGCTCGTCCCCAGCGCCGCGAGCGGTGCGTGGCGCCCCGCGCGCAGCGCTCGTTCGTGGTGCGCGCGGACGGCGAGGAGATTGACCCCGACGAGGTGATGTTGGACATGGAGGAGCGCATGGAGAAATCCATCGACTCGATCCGCACCAACTTCAACACCGTGCGCACGGGCCGCGCGAACGCGGCGATCCTCGATCGCGTCGAGGTGGAGTACTACGGTGCGATGACGCCGCTGAAGTCGATCGCCAACGCCACCACCCCCGACGCGCAGACCATCCTGATCCAGCCCTTCGACAAGGGCGCCATCAACGACATCGAGCGCGCGCTCATGATGTCCGATCTCGGGCTCACCCCCGGCAACGACGGAAACGCGATACGCCTCAACATCCCCTCCCTGACCGCGGACCGGAGGAAAGAACTCGCGAAGCTGGTCTCGAAGCTAGGCGAGGACGGCAAGGTGGCCATTCGGAACGTCCGCCGGGACGCGCTGAAGTCCATCGGGAAGCTGGAGGGCGTCGGCGAGGACGAAATCAAATCCTTCGAGGACCAGATCGAAAAGCTCACGGGCGAGATGGTCAAGCAAGTCGACGGCCTGATCAAGACCAAAGAGGAGGAGCTGTCCAAGGTGTGATGCGCGATTATGGCGAGACGAGGTGATGCGCGGGTGGTAGTATCGACATGGACCAGACCAGGCTCGAGTCGTACCCGCCGCGTGGGTATACACGTAACTAGTTACTCTATTAATGGCTACGCGCGCGTACGTACGACGATCGCGCGAATATTACCGTCACCGCCGCCTCGACGCTTTGGACGTTTCTTTCCCGTCCCACTCGAACACGCCGTAGTCCACGCCCACGGCGATCCCGTTCTCGACGAGCCGCACCAGGAACAGCGCCAGCAGCGCGTACCACGTGCCCATAAGCCCGAAGCCCCCCCCCGAGGCGCGCGCGACGAACGCCGCCGCCAGCGGCAGGTTGGCGATGCTCGCGCCGGCGGCGAACACCATCCGCCCCGAGGCGAAGATGAGCCCGTCCATCACGCACACCAGCGCGTACGCGAAAACCGCGACGCACACGATCGGCGCCATCGCGGCGACCGCCATCGCCACGTGCACGTCCGCAGAGAAGACGTGCGGGAAACGCACCAGCGCGACGTAGCACAGACCCGCCACGCCGCCGCCCAGCGCGCCGCCGCAGCACAGCAGGAGCCGCGCGCTTCGCTTGGCGAAACGGCGCTCGGCGCGCGTTTGAGCGTGTTTGCCGAACCGCCCTTTCGAACCGCCCTTTCGTTTCGACGCGACGGAGGCGAGCTCGCTCTGCGCGCAGGCGGAGAGCGGCTCGGGGCAGAACTGCGCGACGGTCACGACACCCACCAGAACCTGGTGCGCGGCGACCGTGAGCGTGCCCATGGCGCTCGCCGCCGCGGTGGCCAGCGAGTACGCGGTCATCACGCACACCGAGCGCGTGGTGAGCGCGGCGCCGCTGGAGACGAAGGGCTTGGCGCGGCGCCAGGTGGGCGCCGTCGGGCGCAGTCTCAGCTCGCTTTTTTTCGAGGTCATGTGCCGCACGAACAGCGCCGCGCCCACGTACTGGGACAGGCACGTGCCGATGGCGCTCCCCACGATGCCCAGGCCGGGCGGGCCGAGCACCAGGTACGCGTTCACGAGCGCGTTCAGCGACGACGTCGCCGCCGCCACGCGCAGCGGCGCGCGAGCGTCTCGCGCGCCGAGGCTCGCCGCCGTGCCGACGAGCGTGACGAGCGCGGCGGGCACGGCGGCGGCGCGGATGGTCAGGTACGCGCGCGCGGGGGCCATGAGCTCATCGGGGGTGTACAGGAGCCGAAGGATGTGCCCGCCGAACGCCATCAGCGCGGCCGCGCAGAGCGCGCCGCACAGCAGCGCGAGCGAGAGCGCGTCCGAGACGCAGCGCGACTTTTTCGCGACGTCGTTTCGGTCGTCGTGCGCGCGGGACACCATCGCGGTGGTGGAGACGGTGAAGAACTGGAACGCCATGGAGACGAACCCGAAGACCGCGGTGTTGGGCCCGAGCGCGGCGAGGCCGATGGCGCTCACCTGCCCCACGAAGGCGGTGTCCACCAGGCTCATCAGCGGGTCCGCGAGCGCGGCGCCCAGCGCGGGGAGCGAGAAGGCCAGCACGCGAGACAGCGTGAGAGGCGCGAGCGCCTGATGCGACGAGGAAGGCTCCGTCTCCGGAAAGGGGGCGGACACCGCGCTCCGCGTCCGGCCCGTCCGGATCTCAGCCTTCATGGTGGCCGCGGCGTGCTCTGAAGAACGCTCTAAGCGTGCATCCTCGCTACACGCGCTCCGCTACCGAGCGGGTCGTCGTGAAGTGACGAGGAAGGTGCCAAGAAGACTGGCGAAGTGGCACCGACGTGGGCACCGACGTTTTTGAAACGCGCCAGACTGGGCCTTCTGGGCGTCTGCCGTTGCGCGAAGATACGCTGAGGCCCTCTCGCCAGTTCCCTTCGCGCGCGGGCCTTCACCGGACGAATCGCGCGCGATGGCGGGACAGCGCCGCCTGAATCGGGCGCTCCTGCTCGCGGTGTTACTGCTGACCCCCGCGTGCGTCGCCGTCGTCGCCGGGGACGAGTTCGACGCCGAGGACCGCCGGGTGCGTGCCACCCCATCGTCTTCGGAACGCGTTCCCTCATCGAAACGACCGCCGTCGTTCCAGTTCTCTGACCTCCCGGCGCGTTCCCAACGTCGAACGTTGTCGCAGGATGCGGATTTCGCCGGCACCGCGGAGCGGGGTGACGACCTTCTCGACGCCTCGCGCGCGGAGGACGAGCCCGCGTCGAGCTCGGAGTCGGACGCGCACTTCGAGAAGACGCTCGCGGCGCAGATCGAAAAAGCGCTGGACAAGGAGTTCGACAAGGCGGACGAGGAGCAGAGCGGCGTCTTGGGCGAGGGCGCGGGCCGGTCGTTCAACGAGACCAAAGCCGCCGGCCGGCTGGAGACGGTCGTGCGCGTTTCGCGAACGGGCGGGGGTGTCGCGCACGAGGTGGTGGAGACGGACTTCGATCTCGGCGGCGGCGGCGGCGACGGAGCTCGTCCGAACGCCACCGGCGACGCGGACCGCCGCGCGGAGTCGCTGTTCGAGCGCCTGGAGTCGAAGGCGAAGGACATCGACCGCGCGCTCGGGGGCAAGGACGCGGATGAGGACGTCGAGCGTTTGGTGGACTCCAGGGACAACGAGTTTGTCATCTCCAACCCCAAGTCCGGCACGATGGAGTTGCAACAAGACCTGCGTCTGATCAGCGACCTCGTGATCATCCTGGTCGCGTCCGCGGCGGGCGCGGCGGTGTTCACGCTGATTGGCCAGCCGCTGATCACCGGGTACCTCATCGCGGGCTCTCTCGTCGGGCCGGGCGGCTTCGGGCTCGTCGTTGAGCTCGTGCAGGTGGAGACGCTGGCGCAGTTCGGGATCATCTTCCTGCTCTTCGCGCTCGGCGTCGAGTTTTCCTTTGCGCAGCTGCGGCACGTGCAGTCCGTGGCGGTGTTCGGCGGGTCCATGCAGATCGCGCTCATGATGCTGGTGTGCGGGGTCATCTCGGACTTCACGGGCGCGCCCAGCAAGGAGGGCGTCTTCGTGGGCGCGTTCCTCTCCATGTCCAGCACCGCGGTGGTGATCAAGCTCCTCGCCGAGCGCGGCGGCGCGCAGACCCTGCACGGCCAGATCACCATCGGCACGCTCATCCTGCAGGACTGCACGGTTGGTTTGCTCTTCGCGCTGCTGCCCGTGCTCGGGGGCACGAACGGCGTGGGCGAGGGCGTGGTGGCGATGCTGCGCGTCGGTGTGCTGATGTGCCTCTTTTTCGCCGCCGCCGTCGGGCTCAGCAAGTCGCTCGTCGGGCGGCTGTTCCGCGCGGTGTCCGCGCGCGGCGTCGAGCCCGAGCTGTACCAGATGGTGACCATCGCGTTCTGCTTGACGGTGGCGTGGTGCAGCGAGAAACTGGGGCTGTCCATCGAGCTCGGCGCGTTCGTGGCGGGCGTGATGGTGAGCGCGACCCCGTTCGCGGAACAGACGCTGAAGCACGTCGAGCCGGTGCGCAACGTGTTCGCCGCGCTCTTCGTCGCGTCCATCGGCATGATCATGAACCCTTTCTTCCTGTGGGTGCACCTCGACGTCCTCGTCGCCACGCTGCTCATCGTGATCGCGTTCAAGTGCTCGCTCGTCACCCTGGTCGTGCGCGCGTTCGGGTACAGCACGCGCACGTCCTTCACCGTGGGCGTGTCCCTGGCGCAAGTCGGTGAGTTCTCCTTCGTGCTCCTCAGCCGGGCCTCCAACCTGGGCTTAGTGCAGAGGAAACTGTACCTGCTGCTCCTGGGGACGACGGCGCTGTCGCTCGTCGCGACGCCCGCGATGTTCCGGTGCACGCCGTACTTGTTGCGGTTCGCGTTCCTGGCGAGATGGATCAAACGCGAGGAAGAGGACGCGGTGGAGCTGCAGGGGAGGGGACCGCCCGCGTCGCCGAAAGTGTGACTCTCTTCCGGGCGCGCCGGGCGTTCCGGCGGCCGGACGGAGTCACTGAGGAGGGTTGTTAACAAAAGTGTAAGGTAGTCTTTATGGTCGATCGTCCCGTCACAACGCAGCGCGCGACCTCGGGGGGGGGGGCACGTTCTCCAGGCGCTCGCGTCTCGACCGCCGCGTCTCGGCATCATCGCTACGCGCGCGCGGACCATGTTTTGAGCGGACATGGCGTGCGTCATAAGAGAGGCGCTCGTTCGAGCGGGTCCTCGTGCGTCTCTCGGACGGGCCGGAGCATCGCGTCGCGCGCCCGCGCGAGCGTCTCGTCTCCGCGCGCGAAGCGCGGCGACGAATGAGGCGGAACCGCCGGGCCTCGCGCCGAAGGTGCATTTCCTCGGCATTGGGGGCGCGGGGATGTCCGCGCTGGCGATCATCGCGCTGTCGCAGGGCTACCGCGTGTCCGGCTCCGACGCGAGGGCCGGCGCGCAGCTCGACGCCGTCCGCGAAGCCGGTGCCACGTGCTTCGTCGGGCACGACGCGAGACACGTCGGCGGGAGCGACGCGCACGACGACGCGCGCGACGACGAGGCGCTGACCCTCGTCGACCCGCCGGAGGCGGTCGTGGTGTCCAGCGCCGTCCCCGGGGACAACGTCGAGGTGGCGTTCGCGAGACGCGCCGGCATCCCCGTGTTTTCGCGCGCGCAGTGGCTGGCGCGCGTCACGCGCGGTCGCGCGGTGGCGGCGGTCGCGGGCACGCACGGCAAGACCTCCACGTCCGCGGCGCTGGCCGTCGCGCTGCGCTCGGCCGGGCTGGACGTGAGCGCGGTGGTCGGGGGCAACGTCCCGCAGTTCCCGGGCGGGCGCAACGCCGTCGGCGGCGGCGACGACGTCTTCGTCGTCGAGGCGGACGAGTACGACGGCGCGTTTCTCGGGCTCGAACCCGCGACCGCGGTGTTGCTGAACGTGGAGCACGACCACCCGGACATGTTCGAAGACGAGCGCGCAGTGGTGGCCATGTTCGCACAGTTCGTGCGCCGAGTCAAACCCGGTGGGCTCGTCGTGGCGTGCGGGGACGACGCGAACGTCCGCGCGCTCGTCGCGACGCTCGCGGTTCGGAACGATCTTCCAGAAAATCGTTTTACAGAAGACGATGTTCCAGAAAACGTTCGCGACCCGGAGGCGGTTTCGTGCGTGACCTTCGGGTTCGGCGCCGCCAACGCGTGGCGCGCGGTGGATCTGCGCGCGGACACACGCACGGGCGGGTGTTCGTTCACCGTCACGCACGAAGGCGCGTTCGTGTCGGAGATGTCCGTCCCGGGGACGGGCGCGTACGCCGCGCTCAACGCGTTGGCGGCGTTCGTCGCCGGGTTGGAGATTCTTCGCCGAGAACGTCGCGGACGCGACGCCGCGACGGACGCCGCGACCGTTCGGTCGCTCGCGAAATCCTTAGCGACGCACGAGGGCGTCGCGCGGCGTATGCAGATGATCGGCGCGACGGAGCGCGTCGCGGTGTACGACGATTACGCGCACCACCCGACGGCGGCGCGTCTGGCGACGGCGGCGATCAAAGAACGGCACGCGGGGGCGTTTTTGGCCGTCGCGTTCCAGCCGCACACGCGTTCCCGGACGGAGGCAATGTTCGACGCGTTCGCCGACGCGCTCGGCGTGGGGAAAAACCTGGACGCGCTCGTCGTGACGCCGGTGTTTGACGCGCGCCCGGAGCGACAGGGGCAGACCGAAAGGGGAAGACGAGACAAAGACGAGGCGAGCGGCGCGGAGGCGGAGGCGAGCGGCGCGGAGGCTTCGGACCTCGCCGCGCGCCTGGCGGCGCGCGCCGGCGGCGCCTTCGCGGCCACCGAGGCGGAAGCCGTCGACGCCGTCGTCGATGCGGTTCGCGACGCGATGACGAGCGCAAAGACGCGCGCGGCACGCGAAGACAAAAACGACTTTCATGGAAAGAAGCAGGTCGTGGTGCTTTGTCTCGGCGCGGGGGCCGGGTTCGACGTCGCGCGCCGGGTTTTCGCGCGGCTCGACGAGCTGGATCGCGGGGATACGGCGAGCGGGAGCGCGGCGGTACGTCGCGACGCCGACGAAACGACGCGTTAGGGGACACGCGATGCGAGATGCGAGCGTCACGTATGTAACCTTAGGGGCATTCCGCGTATCACAACGTCGCGCTCGCGCTCGCGCTCGAAGCGCTCGAAGCGCTCGCCAAGTCGCGCTTAGCGCAGGCGGCGCGCCTCGCGTTCAGACTCCATGAGAGTGAGGATGTCCCCCTCCCGGACCGGGCCCTTCACGTTACGCATGATCTGGCGGTTCTGGTCGTCGAGGAACTTGACGCGAACCTGGGTGACCTGTGGCGCGAAGGGGGAGGGGAGAGAGGGTGAGCGACCGCGCCGGCGCGACGACGCGATGATGATGATATGATGATGGAAGGGCCCGTCACCGGGCGAAACACGACGCGCGGGCGAAAGATTTGTCGTGCGCGAGTGCCCGGCGCGACGCGTGCGGCGGCCGCGAGACGGTGCGTGCGCGCTGTACGTACCTGACCGCGGGAGCCGGTGCGGCCGATCACTTTCATGACGATGGCACTGCGGGAGGAGGGGGGCGAGGGCGCTGGTCAGCCGATGTCCGGGGCGGTGAAACCCTAAAAGACGCGCGTCTTCGAGCTTTTGGCCGCGATGCGCGTGCGCCCGGTAAACCCGGGGCGACGCGCGTCGACGCGGCACCGAGCCCGGCGAAGAGAGGCAAGCGCGCGGAGGGATCACTCACAGCTTGATTTGGTCCATTTTGAATTCGACGAGTCACACGCGTGTGGACTGCGCTGGCGAAAGAGGGCGCGCGGGATCCTGCGCGGTACAGTTCAGTTTTCGTCGCGAGAGAAGCGAGCGCACCGAAAGGCGAAAGCGTTTCGATACCAGGTACACACCGGCGCGCGTTCAGCAGACTTGGGGAATAAAATCGAATCGTCCGAATCGTCTCTCGGAAGCCGATACAGGGGCGGTGTGCCAACGAACTCGCACCGTCTGTGACGGTGCTCCTACAATCGCCCCCGCGCGCCTTTCGCACGCCGGTGGACGGAACAGCCGAGACCGCGAGGTGCTCGAGACGTGCGCGTAGCCCTCGAATCGCGTCCGGCGTCGGTCGCGCCGCGCGAGGTCCCAGCAGGCGACTCAAAATCACCGCGTGCGCCTGCGCTGGATAAGATCCCACCATGCAGGCCATCTCGACTCCGTCGAGCTTCGCCTCGGCCGGAGGCTCGCGCCTCGGCCGAAACCGAAAACACACCGCGCGGCGCGGCGCGAAGGCTGGCGCCGCGCCGCGCGCCGCGCTTCTCGCGCCTCTCGCCGGTCCCCGGGACGACGCGGGCGTTCCCGTCGGGGCGCATCGCGCGCGTCCGCGCCTTGAGCCTCGATCGGCGCCGGACCCGACCCCGACGAGCAGGAACGGACCCGACGACGCGAACGCGGCGGCCGCGGTCGTCCGGGCGGTGGCGCGGGCGCGCGCGTCGACGCGCGCCGCGCTCGCCGCGTGCCGCGCGGCGGAGCTTCTCGTGCCGTCCCCGTCCTCGTCGACGACGTCGTCGACGACTCGCCGCGACGTCGACGACTGCCCGGCGACGGCGGCGGGCGCGTGCGCCGCGGCGGGCCTCCTCGGCCCGGCGCTCGGCGAGCTCTCCGGCAACCCCGTGTTCATGAGCGCGTTCTGGGCTTGGCTCACCGCGCAGCTCATGAAGTACGTCACGACGTTCTACCGCGAGGGCAAGTGGGACTGGCGCGTGATGTTCGACTCGGGGGGCATGCCGTCGTCGCACTCGAGCCTGGTCGTCGGGCTCACCACCGCCATCGCGTACGGGTACGGCTTGAGCTCGCCTTTGTTCCCGCTCGCGCTGGCGTTTTCCCTGATCGTGATGTACGACGCCGCGGGCGTGCGCAGGCACGCGGGGAAGCAGGCGGAGGTGCTGAACCGCATCCTGGAGGGCATGGTCAAGGGCGACGTGAGCGAGAAGAAGCTCAAGGAGGTGCTCGGGCACTCGCCGCTGCAGGTGTTCGCGGGGTCGTTCCTGGGCGTGCTCATCGGGATCATGTACATGTACAGGTATAGTGGAGGGTACGGCTGCTTAGCGTGATGCGTCTGCGGAGGTGAGTCGAGGCGCGCGGAGGATATCGGTACCTGTCTCGGGTTGTCTCGTCCGCGCGGTTCGCTCGAGACCGAGGCTCAGGCTCGTTTGTAACACTTTTTTCACTTCGAAGCGGAACGAAAAATATCCCGCGCTCGTTCCTCACAACGACCGATGCGCGACGCGTCTCGCGCACCGCGACGCACTCTCCCCCGCGGCGGGAGGCGCGCGACGGGGGTGGCATGTCGTCCGAAGGCGACGCGCTCGGCGCCTCGTACTCGCGCGGGGAGCGGGACTACGCCGGGGACGCCACGACTCTGGCGGACCCCCACGTGCCCGCGGGGAGGACGGGACGACCCGGCATCTCGTTTCTCGTCGTCTCGGCGTGGGCCACCGCGCTCGTCGCGCTGTGGGTGTACCGCCGCGCGGTGGTCCGCGCGCTGCAGGCTGCGCGCGCGGGGACGCTCAAGCCGCGCGCCGCGCTCGTGCACGTCCGCAGCGCGCTCAAGTCGTGCTCGGCCGCCTCGCGGCGACGCTTCGCGGCGACGTGGTCGGCGTTTCCCGCGAAACCGTCGACGTCCTCGACGCTCGCGGACGACCCGGACCCGTTCGGCGGCTTCGCGCCGGCGGCGCGCGCGCCGCCGCTCGCCGTGACCGTCGACCCGCCCGGCGTCGAGGACGGCCGATGGACGCAGCACTGGGATGTCTCGCCTCGCCCGTCGACGAGCGCGGACGACCGCGCGAACGACGACGGGAAGACGTCCGCCCGCGCGTCGGCGACGTCCGGGACTTCCGGCGAAGGAGCCGGCGAAAAAAAAGAGAAAAGCGAGACGGAGGACGACGGGAAGACGTCCGCGGCTTCGTTCCCGGGCGTCGAAACGACCGACGCGCGCTCGGTCGCGCGCGCCGCGGCGGACGTCCGGTTCCTGTGCGACTCGGTGCCTCGCGCACACAGGTTCGACGGGTGGCGTCTGCTGTACCGCGCCGCGCGCGACGGGTTTTCCCTCAAGACGCTCTACCGCAAATGCGCGGGCGCCGGCGCCGTCGTGACGCTCGTCGAGGACGAGCGCGGCGGCGCGTTCGGCGCCTTCACGAGCGACGCGTGGCGGATGGAACCGCGGCCGTACGGCGACGGGCGATGTTTCGTGTTTTCGCTCCGCCGTGATCGAGAGCACGGCGACGACGGTGGTGACGCGGTGGTGACGCGAACCGCGTACCGCTGGGACCCCGACGCGGAAAAAACCAACTACGCGTTCCAAGCCGGGCGCGCGGATTCCGTGTCGCTCGGCGGCGGGAACGGATTCGCGCTTTGGCTGGACGGCGATCTGCTCAACGGCGCGAGCGCCGCGTGCGACACGTTCGGGACGCCCGGGCCGCTGGCGTGCGCGGAGACGTTCAAGGTGCGTGCCGTGGAGGTGTGGGGGTTCGAGCCTCTCAGGAGGGTCAGCCGCGACGGCGCGGGGAGCGAGAGACGGGAGTAGCCGCGGGACGAACGATGAAGACGAAAACGCCCGAAGGCTCTCGCCATGTGAACGCGAGCATCCGCCTGTCCGCAAAATATTTGACCGATTTCCGTCGCGCCCGCAGTACGCAGCGCGCGGCGTCGAATTCATTCATCCTCGTTTGGGCACAGGCGCGAGGCAGGCGGGTCCGCTCGCACCCAGGCCCGGGCGCTCTCCGCGATGAACTGCAACCTCGAGAGCGGGCGCGTCCTCGCGGCCGTGGACGACACCTACGCTGAGCTCCTGTTCCTGTCGCGGCTGGCGGGCGGATCGGGCGGTGACGGGACGGAAATCGCGAGCGACGAGCTCGACGCGCACTTGCACGCGTACCATGACGGCGACACGCACGCGCTCCACGAGACCACCTCAGCGCTGTGTCGGTGGTTGCGACGCGACCCCGAGGCGTTCGAGCGCATCACTCGAAAACGCGACGGGGACGAGGACGAGGAGGACGCGAATCCCGAGTTGGCCGAGCTGGTGCGCTCTTTCGACGACGTGCGGCGGCGGTTGACCGCGCGCCTGACGCGCACCGCCGAGCACGCCGCACGCGCGCGCGACGCGTACGACCAGGTCTTGTACCGCGAAAAGACCGCGAACGAGCAGAAGGTGGCGCTGCAGAACCAGCTCGCTCTGGAGACGGTGGAGCGCGAGAAGCGGGTGAAGACGGTGGACGAGAGCGAGGCGAAGGTGCGGCGCGAGCTGGCGACGCTCGAGTCCAACGCCGCCGCCGACGTCGACGCGTTCGCCGCGGACGCGCGCGAGACGGACGCGGCGGAGCACGCGGTTTTCACGAGCAACGTCGCGGAGCTGAAGAGCGCGGTCGCGAAAGCCTCCGAGGGCTTAGCGAAGCTTCGCGAGAAGCACGCGGCCGGAGAAGCGGCGCTGCGCAAGAAGGTTTCGGACACGGAGAAGAAACTCGCCGCTAAGCTCGGCGACTACGACGACGAGGTGTTGACGATTCAGAACGAGCTCAAGCGCGAGAGCGCCGCGCACGAGAAGAGCAGTCGCGTGGTGGCGGACTACGTCAAGGACGCGGACGCCATGCGCGCCGAGCGCGAGCGCGAGGAGGCGCTGAAGAAACGTCTGGAGGCGGCTTCCGAGAGCCGCCGCGAGAAGATCCTCGATAAAGCGGCGGCGGTGATCCAACTCGCTTGGGCGAAGCACCGCGAGAGCGCGCCCGCCGCGCCGAAGGCTGAGCCCGAAGGGAAAGGGGGGAAGAAGGGGAAGAAGGGGAAGAAGGGGAAGAAGGGGAAATAGTGTAGTGCGGTAGTATCGCGTACCGCCGGAGACGAGTGTAACGCAAAGTGTAGTATAACGACTAAAAGCGCCGTCTCGCGATAGCGACTCCGCCGCGACTCCGCCTCACAGGTCGTCCTCTTCCTTGGCCTCCTCGCCATCCTCCTTGTTTGCCTTGTCGCACGCGTCGATCCAGTCGCTGTACACGTCGATGGGCTCGCTGAGGTGCGTGATGTTGCACGTGTACTTCTGCCCGCACACCGTGCACTCCACCAGGCCCTTCTCGGTCAGGTGGTCCATCTTCGCAATCACCGCCTTGTCGTGGTTGCAGAACGGGCACGTGAACATGGTGTCCACCTTGGGCGCCACCTTCTTGGGAGGCGGTTTGCTGGATTTACGTTTGCCCTGCGTGTGCGAGACGAAGGAAAAGCGTGAAGGAAGAGCGCGGGGGTCAGATGAAGGCCCGCGTTACGCGAACGAAGCCGAGGCGCGTCGAGCGCGTCGAAAACGCGAGACGCACCATGTTTCGCGCGTGCGATCGCGCGTCTGCGTTTCAGCCGGGGTCGGTGCGAGACACGCCTCGAGCGAACTCCCGAGATGCACGCGATGGCGTTCTCGTGGCCGGGCTTCGAAACGCCTCGTGCGCGGTCGAACGATCGGTAGTGCCCCACCCGCGGTGCGCGCTCACGTTTGAAGCGCGAACCAAAATGTTTGCAAAACACGTGCCAGACGGCGCGGCGGAATCAGCGCCCGGACGTGAAAAGTTTCGTCGGCGGCTGCCAAGGGCGGCGGGGGTGATTTCTGACGGAGGAAGAGCCCGCGCGAGCCCTCCCTCGCGAGCACTCCCGAGCCCGCGCACGGGACCGAGTCGGCCGAGAGCGCCCTTCCGCTAACGGCCCCGGGCTTCGTCCACCATGCAGTCCGATGAGGTGGTCTGGCAGGTGCGCAGACCCCGCGCTTTCTTCGTCCCCAAATGTTTCTTCTCTCGCGGGTCTTCCGCGGGACGACGCTTTTCGTCCTCCGCGCGCCTCGTCGGGGCGCACCGCCGAGGGGACCGCGCGCGACCCGAGCGATGCGGCGTCGCGGGCCGACATGTCTTCGCGCTCGAAACGACGTCGCGCGGTCGCGACGTGATTTCCCCACGCCTTTCTCGCGCTGACCCGACAACCTCCCACGTGACGGGTGACGGGAAAACAGATCATCAACCAAGGCCACTGCAGCTACAAGATGAAAACCACGACGGAGACGTTCTGCAAGAACAAGTACAGCGTCACGGGTCTGTGTAACCGCCAGTCGTGTCCGCTGGCGAACAGCAAGTACGCCACGGTCGTGGAGGAGGCGGGGGTGGCGTACCTGTGCATGAAAACCGCGGAGCGCGCGCACAAACCCGCCACGATGTGGCACCGCGTGCCCCTGGATAAAAACTACGCCAAAGCGTTGAAACAAGTCGACGGCTTGTTAAAGCACTGGTCCAAGTTCCTGGTGCACAAGAGCAAGCAGCGCTTGACGAAGATCACGCAGTTCTTCATGCGCACGCGGAAACTCCTCAAGGAGAAGAGGCCGAAGATCGTCACGCTGCCCGCGCGGCAGGTGCAGCGCGAGGCGCGCCGGGAGAGCAAGGCGCACGTCGCCGCGCAGCTGGAGAACTCCATCGAGAAGGAGCTGCTCGAGCGGCTCAAGGCGGGCACGTACGACTCGCACCACTCGCACTCGCTCGGGAAGTACGACGGGCTCATCGAGCCCGCCAGGGAGTCGAAGAAGACGAAGGCCAAGCGGCAGCACGTCGAGGTGGAGTACGAGGCGGAGGACGGGACCACCACGCGGCGGAAGACGAGTGCCTAACTAGTCTACTAAAAGTAGATACCGTAGAGTTCCGAGACGATGGCGTCGACGACGCGACGCGAATACTACGCGCGTACGTACCTCATCTCGCCGTGCGCGCGTCTCGCTCTCGAGGTGGTCTTCGTGACTGCACGCCTCGTCGTCGGACATCGCGTGTTCGTTTTGAAGGTGTGTGTTCGAACACGTACGTAGTCTACTATAAACAACACTCGGTATCCTCCCTTCGTCGTCCGCTAGCTAGAGCAAATCCGCGGACAACTTCAACAGATCCTCCACCTCGCTCTCTTTCAGGCGCTTTTCGCAATCCTCGACGAGCAGGTGAATCTCGACGTCCGTGGTGGGCTTGGAGTTTATCAGGTTCAGGCACTCCGCGGGCGTCAGGTTGAACGCCTCGACAGCCTTGATGAACTTCGCCAGGTTCTCCTTCGTCTGCGCGCCGGCGGGGGTTTTCTTCAACGTGTCCGAGCACTGCATCTCCGTGGGGAAAGGGTCGTGCACGTGGGGTAAAAGCGCGACGGGCGTCTCCCTCGTGCGTTGCCGCAACACCTCCAACAGCTCGAAATTGGACATCAGGCCTTCGTTCGCGCACAGGACCTTCATGGCGAAGAACGCGCTCCGCCCGCGACCGAACGCTACGCACGCGTCAGCGAGTCGCGGCCATGTGAAGCCCGCGCCGGCGGGAATCCACAACCGCTGGCAGTCCGCCGCTTTTTTCAGGGACACTTCTTCAAGTTTTCGTTTTCGCCGCGGCCTCTTGCTCTTGACGGCGAGATTCACTTGTCCGGCGCGCGTTCCGCGCGTCGACCGCCGAGAGCGGAGTTAGCCGGGAGAAGTCGCGGCGAGACCGTCGCGTCCCCCCGCGTCCCCCCGCGCGTTTCGCGGAAGGCCCGATCCCGTCGAGAACGGACGGCGGGTGCTGTCGCGTGGGCTTTGTTGCCATCGCTTCGACCGAGAGACGACATGACGGACGCGAACAGAGGGTTCGTCAAGCTCTGGGCGAACAAGAAGGAGAGGCAGCAGTACGGTGCGTCCTTGCTCGGTGGTTGTCGCGAGCGCTCTGAACGACTCGCCGAACGAACCGCGAGAGGAATCGCGCCTATTTCCCGTGCCTCACGCGACTGACCTTCCCGACTCGCGACCCTTTCAAACGTTCTCTCACCGAAAAAAGATGATTTCGCCAACCTCTTCGCGCTGATAAAGACGGTGGAGAAGCTGGAGAAGGCGTACGTGAACAGCGCCGTGCCTAGCGCGGAGTACGAGAGCGCGTGCGGCGAGCTCATCACGAAATATAAAACCCTGCGGAACACGTTGTCGGACACCGTGCCCGACGTGTCGCACTTCATGGCCACCTACGCCATGCACTGCGCGTCGGCGCGTCACCGGCTGCAGGTGGGCTTGCCCGCCACGATCGAGCACAGGGTCAACAACCCGTCGGATCGCTCGTCGTCCTCCGCGGTGAGCGTCGCGGAGTGCGTGCACCACTACATCGGAGCGATGGACACCATCAAGCTGAACATGGTGGCCAAGGACCAGGTGGCGCCGTGCCTGTCGGACCTGCTCGTCAGCCTGTACAAGGTGCCTCAGCTCCCCGCGGATTTCAAAGGCAAAGCCGTGGCGCAGCAGTGGCTGGAGCGGCTGGAGAAGATGCGCGCCAGCGACGAGCTCGGGGACGACGA
>Ga0206682_10002097_pt1 | contig 18661 bp, 30 predicted proteins | sample M240m12015metaG_FD_155444 | JGI IMG/M metagenome (GOLD analysis project Ga0206682, IMG submission 155444) | Ammonia-oxidizing marine archaeal communities from Monterey Bay, California, United States - M2 40m 12015 | ecosystem: Environmental > Aquatic > Marine > Intertidal zone | place: USA...
GTCATAGATGCCACGAGATCCACAGCCTAGCTTGTAGCAGTTGTACTTCATGCTGCCGCCATCGTTCATGGCTGTGAATGTACCTCTACCGTTACAGGCAGGACAGTTGCCACGGTGTGTGTCACCGTCACCTAGTGCTAGACCTTCAACGTAATCACGAATGTTCATCGTCATCATTCCCTCTAGCTGCTAGTGCCTTCGATGCACCACTGAATGTGTTGACCATGTAGGGCTTGATTGATCCAATGTTCTTGTGACCCGTCACCTGCATGATACCTGCTAAGTCTACCCCACCCTCCATCATCTCTGTCACTGCTGTACGGCGCAAGTCCATGGCAGTCAGGGTGGAAGGTAGGTTAGCTTCTTCTAGTACCTCATTGATAAGATAGCTTATTTCTATTTTATCATAGGGTGAGTATGCACCTGCTCGTGGTTTGACACGGGGCGCTACATAATCCTGGAACCCAAAGTCTTCCTTTTGCTGGCGCAGCATACCGCACAACCCTGCTGAGATGGGGAGGTGTATCTCTGCGTTGCGCTTGCTCTGCGTCAAGTCCATGCGACACTGGGTTAAGTCTAGCTTGTCCCATTGTAGAAGGCGCATGTCACCAACACGCTGCCCCCAATCATATGCCATGTGGACGATCAGACCAATGCTGCGCCAGCGGAAGTCGCCATAAGCTGTACCAAGAAAGGTTTGCACCTGATCTCTTGACCACAGTGTCCGTCTAGGTTGACCAGACCTAGCTTTCACCAGTGATACAGGATCATGCGTCATAACATCGTGTCTCATTGCATGTTTCCACGCTGCTGAAAGCACTGCCTTACGATAGTTTGCTGTCCGTATACCTACAGACAACCACTGATCGTAAGCCTGAGTTAAGTGACGCACCTTGATAAACTTATGGCGATAAGCCCCAAGTGCCTTGCCTTCAACCACAGTCTTGCATACCGCAGCAAGATGAGTGTCATAATCTTTCTGTGTAGAACCTGCCAGACGACCAAATGCAGCAGATTTACTATAGAAATCAATGACTTCCTGTAGTGTGGCAGAAGCCTTGGGGATCTTCATGTTAGTCTCCTTTTGCGTTACGATACCAGAGGTATATGAAGCCGCACAAATAAGCAAGTGCTACGGCTATGGGAAGTATGTGCATTAAAAGTTTGGATACCATGCATCCCCCTTGTCTACATATTGTTTAACATCCTGTGCGATAAGCTCAAGCCTGTCAACCTTTTTGCCAAGCCAGAGTGCCTCATCAATCTCACGCATCAGTTGGTTGTAGTAACCTGTGGCAGGCATGAGGTTGGTTGTGTTGAAGGGGTACACTGTCATAGCTTTGACACCCTGTCATTACTATAGGAAAGCTCTGCACCTGTTGGTGTCTTGAAGATGACACGGCGTACACCTGTGCGCTTGAACAGTTTAGTACGAGCCTGGATGGCATCATGAGGGGTGAAGACTGTGGTGACATACTCACCGTCAGGCTGACCTACACTGGCGTAGACCTTGATAGCTTTACTTGCAATCATTAGCTGTCTCCTTCATAGTACCAAGCGGTTGGATCATCAGGTAACACATAGGGCTTGTAGTGATTAGGGTTACCATCCTCCTCTCTTGCAGGAGGACGGAAGCCAAACATATTCTTCAATGCGTAAGACTTATCACGCAGGTCACTGAGTTGTGACAGGCGCACATCCATCATCTCCATTGTGTCATCTACCATGCTGTCCATACAGTTGTAGACTTCAAGTAGCATGAGCACTTCGTCACGGGTAAGTTCTGTTTTGATTGGCTTAGCCATAGTTCTCTCTCTCTTTAAGATATTGAATTACTATACTTTTATCAGAGGATATGATGACAACTCTCCCATCACCATCATACCCTATGTATTTACCCTTATGCTCCCGTAGTTTCATCAATCAACACATAGCGTGTGTACTGTTGACCCGTCACAGGGTGCTTACCCTTCACGCCATCAATGCGATAGCCAGCCTTGCGTAGCTCAGAGATACGCTTAGTGAATGACTGGATGCTGTAGTCCAGCATAGCTTCACGCAGGGTGAGACCCTTGGTTGCACGAAGGTGAGCCAGGATCTTAGTGTTTTGTGAGTTAGTCATGTCTGTTTCTCCTTTGTTAGACATTTACAGATTAGTCATTGTAGTTGGCTGCGTCAATGTTACCATTATATCACGTTACATTTCTGCAACACCTAGTACGCCGGTGTTCTCCCACTCAGCGAATAGCCCCTGCTTTTCTAGGATTGCATTGATCTTGTGGTTGACACCAAAGTCATCCAAGACAGTGCCACCAAACTCACAGTAGTAGTCGGCCCACACCTCTGGATAGTTGTCCTCTCCTGAGATACGAAAGCCATCGTCATCCTCATAGACTGTGACGCCTAGCTTTTTGAGTTGGTCGTATGCTGTGCGATAATTCTTCTTCATTGTGTTACCTCTATCTCTGTCTTGATACCTTCCATGCGGCTGTACAGGGCAGCATATCTGTCTGCCTCATCCAAGCGATTGACTGTGTGGTAGCATATCTCTTTGTTAGTCTTCTTGCTGGTCAATATGATGCGTATCATGATCCGATTAACTCATTTACTTTGACCAATACCTTGGCACGATCAAGGTAATACTGCATGAGGCTTACATCATCATACTCAACCTCACCCCATGATGTCTGTTCCATGTCACCCTCAAGTAAATCCTTGAGCATCAACAGTTCACTCGTGTACAGTTCTAGCTTATCCATTTGTTTTCTCTCCTGTTCTTACCGTTACTAGTATAGGGAATCATTGGTGGGTTACCCGTCTCCGTTCATCTGAGTGATAAACTCATCAATGACTTCTTTGTCGGCTGCATGATAGCACTGTGTCATGTCATGCGTGACGTAATCAACCAAGCCATCAATGTCTAAGCTCTCTACATACTTGTCAATGGCTTCTTCTAGTTTGTCTTCACGATATGTCATTGTCTAGCTCCTCTCTGGACTCAAGGTATGACTTGTATAGAATATTACATAAGTTATCCCGCATACCTTCAGGGACTTCAACGTACTCCTCTACGATAGCCAATATCTTATCCTTTGTAGCCTTGTCAAGTTTCTTAGTCATTACGCCATCTCCTCTTCTACTATTACATTGGTGAACCTGATGTATACGCCACCCTCACCGTCATCGTCAAGTAATTCTTGATAGTCTACGTCTGTATCCTTGACCATCTGCCATAGGGCATCAAAGAAATCTTCTCGTGTCATTACGCCATCTCCTCTACTGATTGGCTGTTAAACTCATAGACTGCGGTGGCAAAGCCACGGGGTGTGGCAGAGCGTATATCTTTGGTGCGCTGTGACTTACCGCCTAGCTTTTTGTGTTGCCTACTGTGTCCATCCTCAGGTTGAACTGGGTCTTTCCATGGCATAGTGAAGCCATTGCCTGTCCACAAGCATGTCTTTTTAGGGTAGGCATCCTTGGCTGCGATGTACTCAGGCCAGCGTGGATGCTCTGCCTGATCGTCATGGATGTATCCGCCATACTCATAGGGGTGAAAGCTATGGTCAGGCTTGCGCCACTTGGTAGCCAAGACACTGACAGGGTTCTCCACAAAGTAAGGAACGTGTAGGCTGTTGAACAGTCTGGCACACCATACGGCATAGCTCACAGCCTCATCCTGGAATGATGGGTTAGCCTCTGCCTTGCGCTTGAAGTGTGCCGCACCTGATACAGCCATGTCAGTACAGACAGGGAAGGCCATGCCAAATACCACAGGCTTGTCTGCAAACTCAGAGTGTATGGCGTTCAGTGTGTTGTGATCGTGCAGGTCAGCGTGAAGGTAGGTAATACACCCACCACTCTCATAAGTCACACCCCTTGGCTCATTATCAGGGTGCTGGATGTCGTAGGCGTAGCAGGAATAGCCTGCCTCTGCCCATGGTTTAAGTGCTTCACCTGTGAAGTCATACAGGCTGATAACGATACCTTTGGTCATTAGTTTACCTCCTCTGTAAGAAATACTATAAGCTCGTCCACGTTGTCAAACTCTTCGTGAAAAGTTTTCATCCCCTCTGCGTCATAGCAACTGTATGACAGCAATCTCCACCTTGGATCTTCGCGCCTGTCAGGGTTGATATAGTCCACAAAGATGCGGCAGGTGTTGCCATGAAGCTCCTCTTTTTGCAGTGACGGGCAGGTGTCATTCTTCCAAGTGCTATTCTGCCATCCATGCGGTGACAATGCGTGAAACAGTTTATTGAGCATGTCATAGTTGTCGTAATCCTCATGCGGTACGTCTGCTATTGCATAGATCATTTCATTCATCCTCATTGTCTAAGTGGTACGGCACATACATAAATGCTGCGCCGCCTATTGCCAAGCCAAGGCATATTAAAAGTATCAAGATTGCGGTAATCATGTCACACTCACCTCACTTGATGCCGTGTATTCTGCGCCATGTCACCCATGTGATAGCTTGCAGGTCACAGGCTTTGATGCCTAGTATAGCCGCAGCGTCACGATAGGCTTGAGCTATGTTACGATATTCGGCCTTGCCTATGTTGGCGGCGTTAGACTTCAAGCCCACACGTTCAGCATATGCAATGTTCCTAGCGTGTCCATCCACTGTTACACTGTCACCACCCATGATGTTATCAAAGAAGGCAGAGATCTTAGGGCCATTGAGTGTCTTGAGGATAGCAGTGTATCGGTTGACGCCATCCAATATCTTGTAACCCTTGAGGCGATTGGCCTTGTAAGCCATGCACCCGTCAATATCCGCAGGGTCAATCTGTGCCGTGTGACCGTCAATGATCTGCTCAGCAGTTGGCACATTCTTAGGCCATCCAAGGTTAGGGCTTGATGCCGCCACTACGCCCACAACTTTCATCAGGCTTAGGCTTTTAGTCTTGGCAACCTTGCGACAGTCACGCCGCGCCCTGTTGTACCATTGCAAGCCATCTAGCTTTTCTTGGCGTGTCGCCATGCCGTGACAAGTTAAGATATTCTCTACTAGCGTATTCATTGGTCAATCCTTTTCTTCTACTTCTTCGTCTTCGATTGGGTCTTCACTGTCAATAAGATCGAATAGGGCAATCGTATCAGCGTCAAATTCCCACTGGTGTATAACTCTATAAGTCATTACTTCACCTCACTGTTAAACTATCCAGAGAGTAGGCACAGCAGCGCCTACCTGTCAAGAAAGTTTTTATGCTGTGCGCCATACACGGATAACGCGGTTCACTTTATCTGTGCGGTAGCTGAACTTGCGTCCACCATTATCCTTGTGCTTTTGCTGGGAATGGATGCGCACAGCCACACGATTAGCCACACGGATATAATTCAACGTGGTGGTCGGATCTACAGGCACAGCAAAGCTTTCGCCCACATTCATCGTGAAGAAGGGGTATTTATAATAAGCCAAGCCATTGCGAGTAGGATTAGGCATAGGGATATTCTGTTCAACTTTATACATTTTGGTCGTCCTTGTATGATGTTACATTGGTCACGGTGATTGGTTAGATACACCATGAGATAGGCACAATCCTGGACATGCCTATCCTAGCTATATCTTCGACCAGCACTATAGGCGGACTGATTCAAGTCACCGCTCTCAAGCCCCGTTCTCAAGGACATTCTGTGCCTACCTCCCTTGCTCAATGTCACAGGTTTTGTCATGCCGATCCAATCGGGTATCGTCACGGCGGCTGCTTAAACCACCCATTCGCTTGGCCTGAAGTGTCTTGGCCTGTTGTGTTGCCCTATCGTGGGCTCATTCGGTTTAGTTAGTCAAGTCTTTTATTCGGTCTGCGTATTCGGTCTTACTTTTATTCGGTCTGCGTATTCTGTGCGGGTCTTCTATCCGGCTTGATCGCCTAGGACGCTGATTCGGTTAAAGAGCTACGCTGCTTTGGTTTGAACCTTGTCGCTTTCGATGTACCAACATTGGCATGAAATGTTTTCGAATGTCTAGAAGTTTTTTGTGATTTACCTAAAATAATTGTAACCCTGTGTTTTCGTTGGATAATGTTTTGGCATTGATGGGATACGGCTTAAATCGCTGCCTCGCGGATGTAATACTACACGCGCGTTTCTTTCCCATATGGCAACCGTGCTCTGCTTTGATGGGGTATACTATTTGTGACCACAAAGAGGGGGATATGGTTGGCGTTTTATGCATCCCTCTTGTGTTTGCGATCACGTTTCCAAAACCCACTGATTTAACACACTTTTCTCTAAAAGAGTGAAGAACTATCAGTTAATAAAGCTAGTCTTTTCAATGATTTACTCTTGATATTGCTTTTATTCTGACCAATAGCACCTCAAAAGAGGGCGGGGCGTGGGCCAGTGGGGGGTATGGGGTTACGTGTATATACACAATTACACACACGGGGTTTTTAGCTTCCCCAGGATTCGCCCTTATGTACAGCCAAGGTGATACATTTATGTCACACGATACTACAAAGATGTAACATTTGGTAACAATATGGTAAGTACATGCATTTTAGGGATTGACAGGGGTGTTTGGCCCAGTATAACTACGTAGTAGTAGTAGACATAGTTAAACTTTATATGTTTTACTTAATACAAGTAATAAATAATAAATAGTTTAACTATATAAAAAGTGTGTTAATAAAGTACCTGGACATAGGAAGAGTTTAACTTAGATAGTTTAACTATAGTGTTGACAACTCTTTTTTTATGTATTAACATTATTACAAGTAACACACATAAACTTGTATAAACTATAAGTGTTACTCTATTGGTACGTGTTACAGACTATATGTGTACACTCTCCTCATGTCTCCTCTCTCCTTACACGTAGTTTGCGACACGTACCACTCTTTTACTAAATAAAAGTATTGACAATGTCTCGTAAAACCGTACAACTATACTCATCTGATAACATACTTGAAGAGTTTTACTCTGCTTTAGCTGATAATAGCTCTCACAAGTTACGCCGTATTCATATCCCTCGTAGTGACGTATTCTATGTTCGTGCTGCTATTGAGGCTGACACTGGTGTTAAATACTCTTTGGATCACATTGAGAGAGCTATGTACTTAGAGGGCATGTTATCTCGTAACGATGTGTTAGACCCCGATAGGAAAAGACCTTATGGCGATTGAATATAGAGGTGAAACCTTTGAAGGTTACAACAAACCCAAGCGTACCCCTAAGCATCCGACTAAATCCCACGCTGTACTTGTTAAAGAAGGTGACACCATTAAGCTCATCCGCTTCGGTGAACAGGGAGCATCCACAGCAGGCAAGCCTAAAGCGGGTGAATCTGATCGCATGAAGAAGAAACGTGCATCCTTCAAAGCTAGACATGCTAAGAATATCAAGAAGGGTAAGCTCTCAGCTGCGTACTGGGCTGATAAAGTAAAATGGTAGGTACTCTTGGTGTCATCATGGTATGTATGTCTTCTTTAGCTGAGCATTGCCAAGTACTGACTAGCCCCTATGTATTCCGTAGTGAGGAGGAGTGTCAGGCTTCTACAGTAGCTGAGGCACGTAAGATTATGGATATGTATAGCCACGCAGTCATCACACCTACTTGTGTAGCTCTGCGCTACAATGGGGAGCCAGCATAATGGCAGCACCTAAGCCAACCAATCCTAAGCTATATGCTAGAGTAAAAGCTGAAGCTAAGAAGAAGTTTAAAGTATGGCCCAGCGCATATGCGTCTGCTTGGCTTACTAAGACATACAAAGCACGTGGAGGTAAATACAGTGGCACGAAGAGTAACAAAGTCTCGTAGCCAGCATGTGTTACCTAGTACCCGTGGTTATGCTAAGGGTGGTTTAGGTAAGTGGTTTGGTGAAGAGTGGACAGACGTTAAGACAGGCAAAGAGTGTGGTAGGTCTAAGGGTGACGGTAGAGCATACCCAGCCTGTAGACCAAAGGCAGTAGCTTCTAAGATAAGTAAGAAAGAAGCAGCAAAGAAAACAGGGCCAAAGAAAGTTAAGTGGTCTACAACAGCATCAGGGAAGAAGAGATCATGAAGTGTACATGTGGTAAAGGCGGCGAGTGCAACTGTGGTGGTATGAAGATGCCAGCCAAGAAAGCAAAGATGGCATACGGTGGCATGGCTAAGAAGAAGATGGGTTATAACAAAGGCGGCTACTGTGGTGCGTCTAACCCTGCAGAGCGTCCCATGAAGAAGGGCAAGTAATGAAGTATTATCACAAATACCAGGAAGCCCTTGAAGCTAAGGGTTATCGTGTAGATGAGCATGGCTACGTATGGGACTCCATGGGTAACCAGTCTGCTGGTGAAGACAACTATGGCAACGTACAGAGCAAAGACCCTAACGTCAATGCTATCTGTGAGGCAGCAGACATTGCTGATGTTAAGCCTAAGAAAGCTGCTAAAGCTAAAGCACCTGCAGGTAAGAAACGTGCTCGTACAGCTAAGGGACACTTTGTAAAGGATGACCCTAACACGCCAGAGAATGAAGCGTGGGTTGACGAATAATGGTTGCAGCTCGTGCATATAATACTGTAACAAAGGGTCTAACAGTTACCGCTACGTCAGGCGGTGCTAGTGCTGATCTTCTGTATGTATGCCCTGCTAACTTTGATGCAGAGATAGTATTCCTGCATGTTACTAATGGTGATACTGCTAATCACAACATAAGCCTGCAGTGGTATCACGCAGATACAAATACGTATCACCACATACTAAACGATAAAGCTATAGCTGGTAAAGATGTGTATAACGTCATAACGTCAGACAGGTTATTCTTACACGCAGGTGATAAGATATTGGCCTTTGACGGTGCCAGTGCTTCTTTAGAAGTGTTTATGTCAGCCAAAGAGATGTACAACCCTAACAGGTAACGCATAGCGGGGTTGCATTATTATCTGTAGTATGTTATAACTATATGTGTAAAACTAGTCTCCGGTGGTTAATTCAACCACAGATCAGATACAAACGGAGACTATCATGTTTAAAGTATGGGCAAGTTCAGCACTAAAATCAATCCAAGACTCTCAACAAAGACGTGCAGACTTCTGGATTCTCCAGAATATGTCAAACAAAGAGCTACGTGATATTGGTATTTCACGAACTGAAATAAGGCGTACAATTTATGGGCAGAACACTAACTGAAAAACAGCAGAAGTTCTTAGACGTTCTGTTTGACGAAGCCAAAGGCGATCCTGTTAAAGCTAAGAAGCTTGCAGGATACGCCGAAGGTGTGGCTACTGCTCAAATTGTAGCGTCTATTGAAGACGAAATTGTAGACAGAACAAAGAAGTTTATCTCACAGTCTTCCACCAAGGCTGCCTATACTATGTTCAGCGTTATGGCAGACCCAACAGACCTAGGTGTTAAAGAAAAGATGATGGCCGCTAAAGATATTCTTGACAGAGCGGGTTTCACTAAGACAGAGAAGGTAGAAGTTAAGACTTCGGAGCCTCTCTTTATCTTACCATCAAAGGATGATGATGCCTAAGGTTAAGACTGCAAGGGCATCAGAGGCAAAGTACCCAACTAAAGTAGAATGGCAAGTACCCCTTCGAGGAGAAAATGGTGAGTGGTACCCCATCATAAGAGTTGGAAGACACGTACCTTTCGGATACAAGCAGGATGAAGAAGATCCTGATCTACTAATACCCATACCAGAAGAATTAGAACTTTTAGAAAAAGCAAAACTATTCCTACAAGAGTACAGCTTACGGCAGGTAGCTCGATGGCTCTCCCAACAGTCAGGTAGGTATATATCACATGTAGGGTTAGACAAACGTGTCAGGATCGAAGAAAAGCGAAGACGAGCTTCCTCAAGCTATAGGAAGTATGCCAAAAAGTATAAAGAAGCGTCGAGGAAAGCGGAGAAGATCGAAAAAGAAAGACTTGGTGGTAGAGCTACCAAAAGAATCTTTGGAGACTCTCGCACAGGACCATACAACTCTGACTCAGAATGACGATGACGTTGAGCAGGTACAAAGAGAAATTATCTTTGAACCCAACCCTGGGCCTCAAACGAGCTTCCTAGCTGCCACGGAGCAAGAAGTTCTCTACGGTGGTGCAGCTGGTGGTGGTAAGAGCTATAGTCTAATCGCAGATCCGGTTAGGTACTTCAACAACCCTAACTCTAGGATGCTTATTGTACGTAGGAGTACAGAGGAACTAAGAGAACTTATCTCAGTATCTAAACAACTATACCCACGGGCTATCCCAGGTATTAAGTTTATGGAGAGAGACAAGACTTGGGTTGCTCCTAGCGGTGCTACACTATGGATGTCGTACCTTGACCGTGACGATGACGTTATGAGGTACCAAGGTCAGGCCTTCAACTGGATTGGTTTTGATGAATTAACTCAATGGCCTAGTCCCTATGCCTGGAATTATATGCGCTCACGGCTTAGGACTACAAAAGCTAGTGGCTTACCTCTCTACATGAGAGCAACGTCAAACCCCGGGGGGCCCGGTCATCAATGGGTAAAGAAAACCTTCATTGACCCTAACACACCTAACGAGGCATTTTGGGCTACAGACGAAGAAGGTGAGACAATCTGTTGGCCCAAGGGTCATAGTAGGGAGGGAGATCCTCTATTCAAGAGGAAGTTTATTCCTGCGACTTTGTTTGATAACCCTTACCTGTCTGATGACGGGATGTACGAAGCCAACCTACTCTCTTTGCCCGAGCATCAACGGCGTCAACTGTTGGAAGGGGATTGGGACATCAACGAGGGAGCTGCTTTCCCTGAGTTTAACCGTAGAGTTCACGTTGTAGAACCCTTCGACATACCCCACAGTTGGCCTAGGTTTAGGGCGGCTGACTACGGATACGGGTCTTACAGTGCTGTACTTTGGTTTGCTGTATCTCCAGACGAACAGCTTATTGTTTACAGAGAGCTTTACGTATCTAAGGTTCTAGCCACAGACTTAGCAGACATAATTTTAGACCTTGAGTCTTCTGAGAATATAAGGTACGGTGTTTTAGACAGTTCCCTTTGGCACAAGAGGGGAGACACTGGACCCAGCCTAGCTGAACAAATGATAGTCAAAGGTTGCAGATGGCGACCAGCTGACAGGTCTAAGGGGTCTAGGGTCTCAGGTAAAAACGAACTACATAGAAGACTTCAGGTAGACGAGTTCACAGAGGAACCTAGAGTAGTTTTCTTTAATACCTGCTACAATACAATTGCTCAACTACCATCCCTTCCTCTTGATAAAACAAACCCTGAGGACGTGGACACTAAATCTGAAGACCACATCTACGATGCCCTACGTTACGGTATTATGACAAGACCTAGAAGTAACTTGTTTGATTACAACGCTAGCACTCAGCGTACAGGCTTTCAGGCAGCAGACTCAACGTTTGGATACTAAGGAATAATTATGGAAGAAGATGACATCTTGGCTGAAGAAGTCTACATGGAAGATGCTAAAGTATCTTTTATTGAGGACGCAGACGAAGAAGCCTATAGTGATCCCTCAGTAGGAACTATCGTAGGCTACGTTCAGCAACGTTTTGAGAAGGCTGAGACTGCTAGAAATGCTGAGGAGCAACGCTGGATCAGAGCGTACAGAAACTATAGAGGTCTTTACAGCCCAGACGTACAGTTTACTTCTACAGAGAAGTCTAGAGTGTTTGTTAAGGTTACGAAGACAAAGGTGCTGGCAGCTTACGGTCAGATCGTAGAGGTTCTGTTTGGAGCAAACAAGTTCCCTATCAGCATTGACCCAACGGTTCTGCCTGACGGTGTTACTGAGGCTGTACACCTTGAGACTGAAGACAGCCTTAAGCAAATGGATGAGCGTCAGGATTCTTTAGCTGAGACTCCAACCCTTGAACCTGGGGAGACACTTGTAGACTTCAGGGAACGTCTCGCTGGCCTTAAGGATAAGCTAGCCCCAGTGGAGGCTGACCTAAAGGAAGGTGAGGCAGGATCACCCACACAGATTACTTTCCATCCCGCTATGATAGCAGCTAAGAAGATGGAAAAGAAAATACATGACCAACTAGAAGAGTCTAATGCTAGAAAGGAATTGCGTACAGCAGCCTTTGAGTGTGCCTTGTTTGGTACTGGTATTATGAAAGGCCCGTTTGCAGTAGATAAAGAGTATCCTAACTGGACTGAGGAAGGAGAGTATTCCCCTCTTATTAAGACCATGCCTAGGTGCTCCTCTGTTTCTATCTGGAACTTCTACCCAGACCCAGATGCTGCAAACATGGATGACGCAGAGTATGTCGTTGAGCGTCACAAGATGTCTCGCACTCAAATACGATCCCTTAAGAAAAGACCTTTCTTTAGGGAGAACGCTATTGATACAGCAGTATCCATGGGTGAGTCCTACACAAAAGAGTGGTGGGAGCAGGCTATGGAGGACGACGACCAAGAGGCCCGTAGCGAACGCTTTGAGGTTCTTGAGTTCTGGGGTTACCTCGACACAGACCTACTGAAAGATCAGAATGTTGATATTCCTGAGGATCTGGAAGACCTCGACCAAGTATCAGTCAACATCTGGATTTGTAACGGACAGGTTCTACGTCTAGTCCTTAATCCATTTACCCCATCTTACATTCCCTACTACGCAGTTCCGTATGAAGTAAACCCTTACTCCTTCTTTGGTGTAGGTATTGCAGAGAACATGGACGACACTCAGACACTTATGAATGGCTTCATGAGAATGGCTGTTGACAATGCTGCACTTTCTGGAAATCTTATCATTGAAGTTGACGAGACAAACCTAGTGCCAGGTCAAGATATGTCAGTGTACCCTGGAAAAGTCTTTAGAAGACAAGGTGGTGCACCGGGGCAAGCTCTCTTTGGAACCAAGTTCCCCAACGTCTCTAATGAGAACATGCAGCTATTTGATAAAGCGAGGGTGCTAGCAGATGAATCGACAGGATTCCCGTCTTTTGCTCATGGTCAAACAGGCGTTAGTGGTGTTGGTAGGACTGCAAGCGGCATTAGTATGCTTATGTCTGCTGCTAACGGTTCTATTCGTAATGTGGTTAAGAATGTAGATGACTATCTCCTATCCCCTTTAGGTAAAGCTTTCTTCAATTTTAATATGCAGTTTGACTTTGACCAAGAGATCAAGGGTGACTTAGAGGTTAAGGCTCAAGGTACTGAAAGCCTGATGGCTAACGAAGTCCGTAGTCAACGTTTGATGCAGTTCTTGCAGATTACACAGAACCCTGCCTTAGCTCCCTTCTCTAAGATGGACTACATCATCCGTGAAATTGCTAAGTCTATGGATCTTGACCCCGACAAGGTAGTAAACTCCATGGCAGACGCTAGACTTCAAGCTGAGTTGCTGAAGGACTTCCAAGCCCAGAACCCACCTCCTGAACCCCAACAGGGTGTGCAACCACCACAGGGAGGCCCACAGGGCCAAGGAGCGGCCCCTAGAGTACAGGATACCTCTGGAGCAGGGGGTGGCAACATAGGAACCGGAACAGCCCCTCAGCCGGGAGAACAGGGCTTCTCAGGTAACACAGGCCAACAAGGTGCTGCTTAATGCATAATCTAAAACCTTTAGTAAATGATAAGGCACTCTGGGAATCCTTCTTAGAAGAGTTACAATCACGTTTAAATGATGTTCATAGACAGATGGAACAGGCTCAAAGTATAGAGGACTTGTATCGCCTGCAGGGTCAAGCAGCTTGTTTGAACAATTTTAAATTCTTGAGGGAAAAGGTTAATGGCTGAAAAAGTAGGAACTAAGACAGGTTCAAAGACACGAGTAGGCAGAGATGTGTACGAAACGCCTGAAGGTAAAAAAGTATCTGAAATTTCTACTACTTTTGAATATAAGGGCCAGTGGATTAACGTACCCACCATACATAATGGTTATGTGTACGATGAAGAGATTCTTAAAATGATGTTAGATGCTGAGGTTATAGAGCCAACAAGTGTCCACAAAAGTGAAACTGATGCCGTTAAAGCAGCTAGAGACAGAAGTGAGTCTTTTAAATTTAATGAAGGTGGCTTAGCTGATCAAACACAACAAGCTTTTAATTTTGAGGATACAACTACTCCTGTTGTTGAAGAGACTCAAGAGGCCAAGGATGCTAGAGTTAAGGCAGCAACCTCCCGTAGACCAGGCTTTAGAGGCGATGGTCCTTTTGATTTTAGTGGTTTTTCATCTTACTTAAAAGACAATGTATCTGAAGAAGAACTAATTGCTGGTCTTGATAACGCTGGGCAGTGGATGGTTCCGTTTTATGATGCTGGCACAAACATGGCTAACGTTATTTCTGAGTACTCTAAACCAGAGGACGAGAGGGACTACAGCTATATTAAAGAAGAGTTAGGTAAAGCTGGTACATCAGCGGCAACTGAAGGTGCTATGTGGCTCATGGGTGGTATCGTTACCAAATACGGTGTCAAAGGAGTGAAGGCCCTTAGGAATAAAGCAAACCAGTACGAACTAGACCCTAACTCCATGTCAGCCTTTGGCGTGGGGGCCTTCAGGAAGAAAGACACTTTTGAGGAGGTAATGACCCCAGTTAAAGTTACTAAAAGAGGAGCTAAGAAAACTGGCGAAACTATCTTACGTCCCTCCGCTGATTTAGCTTCAGACCTTGACCCTCGTCTTGAAAGAGCTATGGCCGCTGAAACAGCAGGTAGCGTGATGCCTGGTCCTGGTAAGTTCTTTGATCCTTCTAAGAAAGGTTACAAAGGGGACAGGTTCACAGGTATGCTTAAGGATGCTGATATTGAATTAGATCTTGAGTTTGGTAATTATATTATGATGGGTAAAGGTGCCCCTAAAGATGTATCTAATGAAACCTTTGAGAACTTATTTGTATCTGCACGTCCTTCGCAAAAGAAGACAACCTTTGGTCAGAACAATAAGTCTGTAGCCCGTGCCAACCTTTATGATGGCCCTTCTTTAACTATAGCTGACATGAAGTCAAACTACAAGGCTTCGACTGGTAAGACGGGTGTAGAGGTTCGTACAAATTTACTTCAACCTGAGCAATTTAAAATGGTTACAGATGTAGGTGAAAGGTCTTTAGACCACCCCATTGTTGCCGTTCATAATATAACAGGTGATAAGAAACACTACTACACCCTTGATACCCAATTTGTTGGTCCTGCTCGTATGGATAGGATTACTAGAAAAACAAAAAGAACAAATAAAAAGACAGGCAAGGTTACAGAAGAAGTTCAACAGCCCAACTTACGCCCCGCTACTGTTGGTGATATTAATGTAGGTGAGCAAGTAGGTACTATTAGAATACCAACTAAGAAAACAGAAAAGAACCCAAAAGGTTATAATGATCACCCACTCTATGCCTACATTGAGGTAGACGCTACAGCGGCAGCCCCTGAGGGAATGGGGTCTATTCCAAAATTTAACGAAGGCGGTATAGCTATGGATGACCAGATGAAACTCACCTTTAAGTCTAGGTATAAAGGGTATGCCCTTGGCGGTGAGGTCGATGCGATTGACCCAGTTTCAGGTAATGAAGTACCTCCAGGTTCTACTCCTAAAGAAGTACGAGATGACATCCCAGCCATGCTCTCTGAAGGTGAGTACGTAGTTCCTGCAGACGTTACTAGGTTCTATGGCGTAAAGTTCTTTGAGGATCTTAGAGCTAACGCTAAGGTAGAACTAGCAGAGATGGAGACTAACGGACGTATCGGCGGTGAGCCAGTACCAGAAGATGAAGACGACTTAACAGAAGACGAGATGGCTTTACTTCAAGAGGTTATGGCTCAAGGTGAACCTGTAGCTATGAACCAAGGAGGAGCCGTTAGTCAGCAGGTTCCTTACCTCTCTCCTCAGCAACCTATGAATAACTCTCAGTTAGGTATTGACCCTTCCCATCCAACAAGTTATAATAAACCTCTAGGTATGGCTGCAGGTGGCTCTGTCGCAAAAGACCCTTTTGGTAATCCTATTCAACCAGTAACACAATCCCCAAACCAACCAGCCTACTCTGTGCTTCCCCTTAACCCAACAAACCCCCAAGGTATCTACGGTGTTACCACTGCTGCAGGAACCCCCTACACTGCAGCTACGCCCCCAACTACTCGTGCTGTAGTAGATACTCCAAGTGCACCGACCACGGGTACTTCTACCCCAACAACGGACACCTCAACAAGCACTGGGGGTATGGCAACAAAGTTTTATATAAACAAAGACTGTGCACGTATTTCAGTACTCACGTTAAATGGTAAGCCTATCAGTTCGGTACCAGCTAACTTTAATGAGTACTTAGAGGATACTCCAGAGAATAGTGCTCTCTTTGGCTGTACCATAACCGATATAGGGGGCACTACCGATACTACTGGTACGGATACTGATACGGATACTGATACCGTGACGACAGGTACATCCGTAGACGTGGACGATGACAACGCCGTTGAAAACTATAACTTAAATGTCAAAACAACAGTAGACTCCAACACACCTGAGGGCGCAAGTGTGATGTTTGAGGACAGTGGTGTTAGTGTGAAAGATCCCCTCACAGCCGCCAAGACCGCCCTCAATGAAGCGTTTAAAGTATCAAAAGGGGCAGGCTCATTTCTTACAGCTATTAATCCCTTCCTAGGTGTGGCAGGCGCTGGGGTAAACGCTATCAGTCAACTGTCTGCTTTGTCTAAAGCAAACGCAAACCTCAAAATGGCAGACTTCTTGGGTATGACTGAAGCCTCCGAAGCAATACAAAAGGAGATAGACTCCTTCCTTGAGAAAGCTCCTGGAGTAGTATCTGCCCTTGACAGTGTTTTTGCTAAAGGTGATGAACGTTTCAACAACGCACTTGAAGCTGCTACAAGTGTCAACGCCCCAGACGAGGCTGTTATCTTCAATGACACCCTCAATGAAGTTGGTCAGAAGAATGTAAACGACTACCTCATTGAAAACAGCCCAGGTTACACAGGTGCAACTGTAGTCACCTCTGAGACTAAGAGGGATGATGGTTCTACAATTATTCCAGGAACTATCGTTAGGACTACTGGGGCTGTTGAGTCGTCTATAAGACCTAAGGAAAGAACGCCAACGGCTACTCCAAGCAATACTGGCGGCGGTGGAACAACATCAACACCTTCAAGTGTAGCTGCTGCAGAGAGTGCCTCAACCGCTGCAACGACTGACTGGGCTAAAGCAACCCAAGTAGTTAACTCAATAAGCGCTAGCGATGATGGCGTTGCATGGGCCGCAGCTGTCAAAGCACAATCGGAAGCAAGTAAAGCGGCTACCAAAGCTGCAAAGGCTGCAACAGAGGCAAGAAATAATGATGATGATCCAAGCAATGACGGGAACAGTGATGCCTGCTTCCTTACAACTGCCATCGTTGGACGCAGAGGTGAGCAAGACAACGGACCTACACTTACTAAGTTGAGAAACTTTAGAGACACGTTTATGTCCTCCAACCTAGCAGACGTAGAGGAGTACTATCGGATAGCCCCTAAGATTGTTGCGTCTATACCAGAGGACCATAAGGACTGGGACTGGATTGGTTCTCAAATTGATAAGTCAGTTGAGTTTATTGACAAGAATCTTCTAGATGAAGCATACAAGACCTATAAAGATATGGTCAAGAAACTTGAGAAGGATTGGCTATAATGGAAAAGACTGAACCACCTATCGTCACTATGGAAGACTACATGAACATCTATAAGATGACTGTTCTTCAACGTGTCCGAGAACTGCCAGACGAAGACAAGAGGGTTCTCCAAGAGTTACCTAACTCACCCTTTGCTGAAGTACTAAGTAAAGTTCTTGGCCCCGAGTTGTCAGGTGTTAGTGCAGGTGCTGTCGTTGAGGCAAAGCCAGAAATTCCTCAAGAGGAAGTAAGACCTAGTCGTATGGGTTTGGGTTCTCGTTAACTCTAAGTATACGTCATATAACTATAAGGCTACCCAGCGCAAGGCTGGCCCCAACATAAGGAAAAAATATGCCTGAACTACTAGCAATGAAATCCCCTAAAACAGCAGGCTTTGTTGACAGGGGGTCAAACTATGACCGTAAACGCAAGCGTATCGAGGAAGAAGAAAACGCTATTGCCAAACTAGAAGCGGAGGCCAGAGGTGAAACCGTCGAAGAGGAATCCGATGGCGAGGGACTTGAGGCAACCGAAGTACAAGCCGAGAGTAGTCCCCAACAAGAAGAAACCATCGTTGAAGATGAAGCACAAGAAGATGACTCAAATTTAAGTGCTGAGGAGAAGTCTTTTAAGAAACGTTATGGTGACCTGCGTAGGCATATGCAGCAGAAGGAAAAGGAGTGGGAGGACAAGCTGAGTGCTAAGGATAGCCGACAGACGATTGCACCTCCCAAATCAGAGGAAGACATTGAGAGATGGGCTAAGGAGTACCCAGACGTAGCAGGTATTGTAGAAACCATTGCTTCTCGAAAAGCTCAAGAGATGTTTAAGAAGGCTGAGGATAGGTTATCTCAACTAGACGAGATCCAGTACGAAGCGGAACGTAAGACAGCAGAGGCACGAATCAGTGAGGTTCACCCTGACTTTAGTAAGCTAAGAGAATCTGACGAGTTCCACTCTTGGGCAGACAACCAGCCTAAGTGGGTACGAGACGCTTTATACGAGAACATGGATGACCCAGACTCAGTCGTAAGAGTTATTGACTTGTACAAGATTGATACAGGCCATACCCCTCAAGCTAAGAAAGCCAGCACTAAAGCAGCGGCTAAAACTATTGGTAAGGGTTCAAGGACTAAGGTT
>Ga0206682_10002100_pt1 | contig 18648 bp, 24 predicted proteins | sample M240m12015metaG_FD_155444 | JGI IMG/M metagenome (GOLD analysis project Ga0206682, IMG submission 155444) | Ammonia-oxidizing marine archaeal communities from Monterey Bay, California, United States - M2 40m 12015 | ecosystem: Environmental > Aquatic > Marine > Intertidal zone | place: USA...
CTCGGTGGGTCGACCGAACAACTAACTTTTCTTTTTTCTGACATCAGAGGATTTACACCGATTTCAGAAAAATATCAAAAAAATCCACAAGGACTTACGAGCCTCATTAATCGTTTCCTTGACAATCAGACTGAGATTATTCTCAAGCATGGAGGTACAATTGATAAGTATATGGGAGATTGCATCATGGCTTTTTGGGGAGCTCCGCTTCCTGACGAGAACCATATAGAGAATGCAACAAAAGCAGCTATAGATATGAGAATAGCTTTAGAGGAATTAAATGAAACACTTCGAGAAGAGGGCCTTGATGAAATTAATACAGGCGCTGGGATCAATTCCGGGCCGTGCGTGGTGGGTAACTTTGGTAGTACTACACGCTTTGACTACAGTGTTCTCGGCGATGCTGTTAATCTGGCTGCTAGGCTAGAATCAAGTTGCAAGAACTATGATGCAGACCTAATCATATCTGAGCACAGTTTAGTAGATGGTTATGAGTATGAGTTTCTAGACGAGGTAACTGTAAAAGGTAAGTCGGAACCAGTTAAAATCTATACCATACGAAAATAGTACTTGACACCAGGTATAATTTTTGATATAATTTGGATAAAGATGTGGAAACTTCCACAAGCAAAAGGGGATAACATGCAGGAAATCGAGCAGGTAGCTGCGGCACTTGAAAAACACGAAGCTATTTGTGCAGAACGCTGGAAAACAGTATTTAATAATTTACAGACTATGGAGAAAGGAGCGGAGAAGAGATTTAATGGAATCGATGAGCAAACTTCTAAAATAGAAACTATAATATTATCAAGTGCAGGGTTTCTGATTGTTACTTTAGCAGGTATTGTTGGCACTATGCTTTCAATGCATTAGGAGATAATTATGGAAATGAATTACAGTAAAAAAGATATAACAAAAGCACCTAAGATGAAAAAGGTGGTTAAACAAGAAGTACCAGAAGGATGGGAACTTTATGAAAAAAGAGGAATGTGGCATCTTGTAGGAGCTACACATGAAATATTTACAACAAAACAGAAGGCAATAGAATGGCTAACCAAATAAAAGACGCATTAGAAAGCGCAGTGGAGAAAGATAATGAGTCTCCAGAACTTTCAGCAAGAGTAAAGAAACTCCTAGCAAGAAAGAAGAACTTAAAAAGAAGAACACACAACCCAAAGCGTATTTTCCGTGATAAGTAAAGAGCAGTTAGAAAAAGAATATATTTGGGTTCATGAGAATACTACTACAATGAGTGGTAGAACAACTATAAAGAATAAAGAAAAAATACATGAGGTTATTAAAAGAGTAAATCCTTACAATGTATTAGACTACGGATGTGGTAAAGGTTGGCAGTATACAAGAGAGAAAGTCCACAAAGAGTGGGGTATACCAATGCCAAAGCTTTATGACCCGTATATGAAGGAGTATGCAAAGTTACCGGGAGTTAGTTCAAAGTACTTTGACTTAGTACTCTGTGTAGATGTCATGGAGCATATACTACCAGAGGAAGTAGATACAGTACTACATGAGATTTTCTTTTTAGGAAATTTCTCTTACTTTCATATTGATACTAAACCAGCAATTAAAAAGTTTAGTGATGGTACTAACTTTCATGTTAGTATACACTCACAAGATTGGTGGGTTAATAAACTAAATGAGTATGGAACGAATTACCACGCAGACTTCGACTAAAAAGACACACGAAGAACGACTAAAGATATGTCAGAAGTGTCCAAACTATAGTAAGTTTTGGAAGACTTGTAAGATATGTCATTGTTTTATGCCCCTCAAAACTAAACTAAGATGGGCTGAGTGTCCAGACGAGCCACCTCGTTGGACTTAGGAGAAAGAAATGCCATATGGAAAAGGAACTTATGGTTCCAGGGTCGGACGGCCCAAAAAGAAAAAGAAAAGAGGCAAGAAGAAGAAAAAGTAACCAAAGTTTAACCTGAGGAGGTGATCAAAGTTTAGGACTGGATGACCTTATACTAAGCTAAAGAGCATGATATTATATCATGACACGGAAAAATATCGAGGGGTCTCCAGTCCGCCCTTAACTAAAATTATGCAGAAAACACCATACGAAATATCAAGAACATACTACTACGATAATGCAGTCCCAAATGACAGGGAAGTGCCCGTATATTATGGCAGTGTATTTTCAAGAAAAGGCAACACTAGATTCTTTAAAAAAGATACTTGGGAAAGACTAGAAAACGAAGGCAGAGATAACTTTGGAGTTATCGGATTACAACCCTTCTGTATCTGGGCAGATGCACACACAATAAGCGTTCAAGATGAAGTAATTACGATCACTCGAGACGCAACTAATAGTGTACGAAAATTCCAATATGGATTAGATAAGTTTAATACTATCTGCGTTAAAAATTTAGAAGAAGCAAGAAAATTAGAAAACAACAGCGCTGACTTTGGAGGCTTGTACTGTGTAGATTTCAGTACTAAAAACCTTTATAGATATACTGTAAAAATCGGAAACAAAACTAGACTCGAGAGGATCTTGAATACTTATGTAACTGGACTACCTTGGTTTTATAGCCATAGTGGTGTGGTAAATAAGAACGGCATTTGGCGAGGTGACTTAAACACGTTAAATGACAATCCAAGTGGCCAAGGCTACTAGGACGCGTATACATCGCAAGGAGTACTTTTTAGTACGATAGGAGATAAGTATGTTAGGATTCTTTGAATGGTTAACAGCTTGGATAGCAGTATTACCGACAGTGGTAATGATCTGTTCTCTGATAGCAGCTTTGACTCCAACCCCTATAGACGACGGTTGGATGAAGAAAGTCTACAAGCTAGTAGACTGGTTTGCCTTAAATGTTGGTAAAGCTAAAGACAAATAACATTTCGGGGGTATAGTGGGCTGAAACGCCCACTATGCATTGAGGAGATTCAATGGCAAGAAAAAGAAAGAAGGCCGCTAAGAAGCGACCAGTACCTACAAACCCTACTCTTTACGCTAGAGTAAAAGCACAAGCAAAGAGAAAGTTTAAGGTATACCCATCAGCATATGCTAATGGATGGCTAGTAAAAACTTACAAAGCCAAAGGCGGAAGGTATCGTATGGGTACTGGACGTAAGAGAAAGTAATGGCAAAGCCCAAAGGTGGATTAACTAAATGGTTTAAAGAAGGATGGGTAGACATCTCTCGTAAGAGAAAAGGTGGCGGACATCCTCCGTGCGGAAGAAAATCTGCACGAGGCAAGGGAGGTTATCCCAAGTGTGTACCAGCTAGTAAAGCCCGTAGAATGACTTCGGCGCAGAAACGGTCTGCAGTAACACGAAAAAGAAAAGCAGGTAATCCTGGTGGAAAGCCAAGAAACGTATCTACTTTTGTAAAGAGAAAAAGAAGAACAACTAGAAGGAAAAAACGATGAAATACTATCAAGTAACAACACCACCTAGAATAGTACCAAATGTACTAACAAAAGAACAGTGTGAAAAAATTATTGCATCTGGTAGTAATTATGTAGTAGATGAACTCAGAAGAGACTTACAAAAACAAGACCAGTTTTCAGACAAAGAAACAATACTTAGTAGAACAGAAGGCAGAGGAGTACTAGAAAAGTTTCGTAAGATTAAATTTTCAGAGATAGACCCTGTGTTTGATACATGGGAAGGTAACCCTGTCTATACATGTAAACTTATTAAGTATGAGACTGGAGACCACGTTTCGGCGCACAGAGATTCCCAATGGATGTGTCTGAGCAATTACTGGAAACCAAACACAAATTTAAAATCAGAGAAAGTAGTAGTAATACCACTAAATGATGATTACGAAGGAGGAGATTTTATTGCAGATGGCAATACAATACCTCAAGAAGTGGGGTGTGCAATCGAACTACATTGCGATCCTTTTTCACCAGAGACTAGTCCAGTTCATGGTGTTACAAAAATAACAAAAGGAACAAGATATTCACTAGTATCTTGGAGCTTTTCATAGGACAAAAATTAAAAAGGAGAAAGTAAGATGAACAATCGTGCACTTGACCAGAAGTTTGAAATGACACAAAGGTTAGCACAGATTGAGATATCAGTAGCGGCTCTTATAATAAGAAGACGCAGAACACTTACTACTCTCATAAAACTGAAAAACTACGCTACTATGAAGGAGTGTGATTTTCGAGATAAGCAATTGAAAAAGCTTATAGGAGACAAAAATGGCTAGAACAGGATCATTTTTAAGCGGACCTACTGGAGTACATTCTACTCAAAAGATTCGTAAACACAAATTAAAGAGAGGTGTCACTAGAGACATGAACTCAGCTGCAGGTGCTGTTGTAAACAGTAGAAAAGCTGGTAGTATGGAAGCTCTCAGATATGCCGCAGGAAGCAAAGCAGTTGGACCAAGATTTGGTAAGACTACTAGCCCTAAGCGAGCAAAATTTAGTAAGAAAGGAGCAGGCAAGATACTTCGTAAAAGGAGATAATCATGCCACGTAAGCGCGACCCTAGACTAAAAAGAGCAGGTGTAAGTGGATTCAATAAGCCCAAACGAACACCTGGACATCGTACTAAGTCACACATTGTAGTGGCAAAGTCAGGTGGCAAAATTAAAACTATACGTTTCGGACAAAAAGGAGCTAAGACAGCAGGGAAACCCAAAGCTGGAGAGTCTCGTAGAATGAAAATGAAACGTAAAAGTTTTAAAGCTAGACATAGAAAGAATATTGCCCGAGGCAAGATGTCAGCAGCTTATTGGGCAAATAAAGTTAAATGGTAAAAAAGGAGATAATATGGGATTACCCACAATTGACGGAAGAAAGATATGGTTAGACGAGAGTCAAGTCCATGCCTCTAAATTTTTAAATAAAATGATGGATATGCAAGACAAACGCAGTCTATCGTTAGCAGAGAAAAATTTAAAACAGATGTCAGCCTCCTTTTTATACCTTTACAATAAGTGTCAAGAAGCAGGACTTTTTGACGACGAAGACGAATTATTTGAATTTTTTAACGAGACTATACATTGATAACATTAAGCAGAAAGGATATACTCAGTACTGAGTTGATGTCCTTTGACGAAAATAAGTTCATAAAACTACCTATTGATGGGTATATGGACTTACTTGGAATCAATCCAAATACTTCTCAAACAGCATTAATCAATGCTATCAACAACCCCAAATACCGTTTTGTTTGTGCTGCGATTTCTCGTAGGCAAGGTAAAACTTATATTGCAAACATAATAGGTCAATTAATCACTTTAGTACCTGGTTCTAATGTACTATTGATGTCCCCCAACTATTCATTGTCTCAAATTTCTTTTGAACTGCAAAGACAATTGATTAAGCACTTCGATTTAGAAGTTACTAGAGATAATGCAAAAGATAAAGTTATTGAGCTTTCAAACGGCTCTACAATACGTATGGGTTCTGTTAACCAAGTCGATTCAGTGGTGGGTAGAAGCTATGATCTCATCATATTCGACGAAGCAGCCCTTGTTGACGGCAAGGATGCTTTCAATGTTGCGCTCAGGCCCACACTAGATAAAGCAAACTCTAAAGCAATCTTTATATCTACTCCAAGGGGAAGAAATAACTGGTTTGCAGAGTTTTGGCACAGAGGATTCAGCGAGGAGTTCCCAGAATGGGCATCAGTTAGAGCAACTTACCACGAAAACCCACGACTATCCGAATCAGATATAACAGAAGCTAAAAGAACTATGTCAGAAGCTGAGTTTAACCAAGAGTATATGGCTGACTTCAATGTATTTGAAGGACAAGTATGGGCATTTGACCATGAAACTCAAATTATGGACTTATCAGAGATAGAAACTGGAAGAATGGACATATTTGCAGGAATGGACGTAGGATATAAAGACCCTACCGCATTCTGTGTTATAGCATATGACTGGGATGCAGAAAAATTCTATTTAGTAGATGAATATTTAGACTCAGAAAGGACTACAGAGCAACATGCTATTGAAATCCAGAAACTTATTCAAAAATGGAATATAGATTATATCTACATTGATTCTGCAGCTCAACAAACACGATTCGATTTTGCACAAAACTATGATATTTCTACAATTAATGCCAAAAAGTCAGTACTAGATGGTATAGGATGTGTAGCTACCGTAGTAGATAACAATAAATTATTCGTGCATCAATCATGTAAAGAGTCCCTGTTGTGTTTAGATCAGTATCAGTGGGATCCTAATCCTAATTTATTAAGAGAAAAACCTAAACATAACTATGCTTCTCACATGGCGGACGCGTTACGATATGCAATATATTCGTTTGAAACAAGCGCCACTACATTCTAATTATACCTATCAAAAATAGTTCTTGACATGAGTTTAAAATTACGATATAATTCTATTATACGAGTAGGTTTATGACTTTAAGAAGAGATTTAGTTAAATATGTTCGTGACAAGGCCAAGTCTAAATATAATAAAGGAACGGATTGTTACATTTGCGGAAGTACAGAGAATCTGGACTTTCATCACTACAACGGATTAACTGAGTTACTAGAATGGTGGATGAAAAAACAAAACATCACCATAGAAACTGAAGAAGAAATACTAGCACTTCGTGAAATTTTCATAAAAGAAAATTATGACGAAGTTTATAATCAAGCTGTTACTTTATGTCATATGCATCACATGAGATTGCATAATATATACGGAAAACGACCCAAATTAATGACAGCAACAAGACAACAGAAATGGGTGGAGATACAGAGAGATAAATATGGCATGGTATGATAGATTTATAGGCAGAAGCGAAGAGGTTAAAGAAAACCCTGCGCAGTATGTTATATCTCGTGACCAAGGAATGACCGTTGATAGTCGCGAAAGAATCCATACTTATAGAAATGCTTACGAACAATTAGAAGTAGTAAATAGAGCAGTCAACATGATCGTGGATGATTCTGCTGAAGTACCTTACGATGTTGGTGAGAAGATTCAAGGCATAACACCTGTTAAGAAAGAGATTAGAAGAACTAGAGTTGACCTACTGTTAAACAAAGAACCAAATCCATTTCAAGACGTAAGCACATTTAAAAGAAATCTTTTGATAGACTTACTAATTGATGGAAATATATTTGTTTACTTTGATGGTAGACATCTTTATCATCTTCCAGCAGAGCATGTAACTATACACACTGATGATAAAACATATGTAGAAAGATATTCATATGATAACACAATAGATTACAGCCCTTCAGAAATTATACATATTAAAGAAAATAGTTTTAATTCTATTTATAGAGGAGTACCTAGACTCAAACCAGCGCTAAGAACTATGCAGTTATTAGCCAGTATGAGAAACTTTCAGGATAACTTCTTTAAAAACGGAGCAGTACCAGGATTGGTACTAAAGTCACCAAACACTCTTTCTGAGAAAATCAAAGAAAGAATGTTACAGGCTTGGGTTGCTAGATACAATCCTCAGTCAGGTGGGAGAAGACCATTGTTTTTAGACGGTGGTTTAGAAGTGGAAAACTTAACGGAAATTAATTTTAAGAATTTAGACTTTCAAGAAGGCATAGCCTCTAATGAAAAGATTATTCTTGAAGCGTTAGGCATACCACCAATCTTGATGGATAGTGGCAATAATGCTAACATTAGGCCAAATCACAGATTGTATTATTTAGAAACCATACTACCAATCACAAATAAGATTAAGTATGCTTTCGAGAGATACTTCGGTTTCAAACTTGATGAAAATATCGCAGGTATTCCTGCTTTACAGCCAGAGTTGAGAGACCAAGCAAGTTACTTTGCTACTCTTGTTAATTCTGGTATAATGACACCGAACGAAGCAAGGGAGGCACTAAGACTTGAAGAAATCACAGGATTTGATCAGCCAAGAGTTCCTGCAAATATCGCAGGTTCAGCCTCAAATCCAGAAGAAGGCGGGAGACCTGCAGAGGCCGCGCCAAGCGAGGAAGAATAATTATGACAAAAGACATGATGGTAAAGGCTTTATCCGATTTCATAGCCAGCAAAGGCGTTGAAACTATGGATTTAGCTACATATAAAAGTTTTGGTAATGATGTACCTGTAAAAGACTATTTGCTTAAAAGAGCATTTGGATCTTGGAACAGAGTTTTATCTGTACTAAAAAATCGATATCCTGTCCAAGTAGTAGTGAAAGAAGCACCTAAGAAGGTAGCTCCTAAGAAAAAAGTAACTGCTAAAAAGGAAGTTAAAGATGTCAAAAAGTAACGAAAAGATATATCAATGGACTAGCACTTTTAAATCATTAGGTGAAACTGATGATGGTGGAATTAATATTAAAGGTTCTGCAAGTACAAATGGACTAGATAGAGCTGGTGATATTATCGAAAGCGAAGCGTGGATGAAAGGTGGATTGGAAAACTTTAAAGGTAATCCAATTATTCTTTTTAACCATGACTATAATAAACCAATCGGCAGAGCCACTGGTTTAGAAGTGACCGATAAAGGCTTGGAAATATCTGCAAAGATATCAAAAGCAGCAGGTGATATAACCCAATTAGTTAAAGATGGTGTCCTCGGAGCATTTTCAGTAGGATTCAGATGTAAAGACTCTGAATATATGACTGATACCGATGGGTACAAAATAAAAGACGCGGAACTATTTGAAGTGTCTGTAGTGTCAGTGCCTTGCAATCAAGGGGCAACCTTTGGATTAGCAAAGTCATTTGACAGTATGGAACAATACAGAGAGTACCAAAAACAAATTTTACAGGCTAACTCAACCGCAGCAGCAGACGCTGTTAAAATTGAGCAGCCAAGCGAGGAGAAATCCTCATCAACGGAGACTGATATGTCAGAAGAGAAGAAATCTCCTGAAACTTCAATCGACCTTGAAGCATTTGCAAAAAAAGTAGCAGAAGATACTGCGACTAAGATTGCGATGAAGCAAGCCGAAGCAAAGGCAGCAGAAGAAGCTAAACAACAAGAAGCAATTCAAGTTGAAGCCGACGAAAAAGCTGTTCAAGAAGCTAAACAGGAAGAAACAAAAACTATAGTGGAAGCTGGTTTGACAGGAGCTGAAAGGCTAATGAACGACTTAGAAGCTAGAGTTAACGAAAAAAATGAAGACTTGAAAACAGTAGTCGATAGCCTAGAAAAACAACTAGCAGAAAAATCAGAGGAAATCATGAGTATTCGTGAATCCAAAAGAACTTTCGCTAAAGGTTCAGGCGGCGACTGGAAGAAAGACTTTGAAAACGAGATTATTGATGCAAAATTTGCTGGTTTAGCGACTGGTAAAGGATGGAACAGTGATTATTCAAAAGGTTTAATGGAAAAGGTAAATGAGCACTCAGGTACTCAAGTATCTTCTGTTGACTTTGAGCAAATCGTTTCAACAAACATTGAAAGAGATATTCAAAATGAATTAGTCTTAGCACCTCTATTTAGAGAAATTGCTATGACTTCTGCTAACATGATTATCCCAATCTTACCAGATGCTGGTTACGCTGAATTTACAGGCAACCAAGCAGCTACTGGAAGTTCACCTCATGGTAACTTACAAGCAAGAGGGGCAGCTTATAACCCTGGTTCAGCAGCAGGTGTAAACCTAACTGAAAGAACTCTTTCAACCAAAAAACTTATCTCACAATCATACTTAGGTAATGAGACTGAAGAAGATGCAATTTTACCAATACTACCTTTAATTAGAGAGTCAATGGTAAGAGCACATGCAAGAGGTATCGAAAATGCCATCTTAGCAGGTGACGATGCTGACGGTGTATATGGTACATCACAAGCAACTTTTGAAGGTCTTCTACACTTAGCGAGAAATGACAGTGACTATACTCAATCATCAACTGCTTTTGCAAGTGATAAGATTACAGCACTTGATCTTCTTGAAATGAGAAAGAACATGGGTAAATATGGTATTAATCCTAGTGAAGTAGTATACATTGTTTCACAAAGATCATACTACGAACTATTAGAAGATGCAGAGTTCCAAGACGCTAACCTAGTTGGCGACATGGCTACTAAACTCAATGGTGAAATTGGTCAAGTATTCGGTTCAAGAGTACTAATGTGTGACGAATTTGCTACACCAGCAGTCGCTAAGTTCGGAGCTATAGCAGTTAATCCAAGGAATTTTGTAATGCCTAGATTAAGAGGTGTTACAATTGAATCAGACTACGAAGTAGCAGCACAAAGAAGAGTCCTAGTGGCTTCTCAAAGACTCGGGTTTACCGATCTTATTGATGGTGCAACTTCTAAGTGGGGTTGGATGTACAGCGCTAGCTAATATTTAGCTAATTACGGTTTTGGTGGGTTACCTATAACCCACCCTTTTTAATTATGGCAGACTTAATAACAGTAAACGAATATAAAGACGCAGAAGGCCTTCGAGGAGAGAAGGACGATGATCGTTTAGCTGTTATAGTACCTCAGGTATCTGATTTAGTTAAGAAGTATTGTGGAATATCATTTGTAGATTATTTTAGTACAAATAAAGTAGAAATTTTTAACATTGACGACACGCACACAAGCACCATAATTATGAGTGAAAGTCCGTTAGTCACAGTTGATAGTGTAGAAGAAAGAACAACTTACGCAGAAGCATACCAGACTCTAACAACAGCTAAGTACCAGTACTATGTTGATTCAGAGAGTGATGCAATAGTAAGAACTAATGAACAAGGAGCACGTATAGCGTGGGCAAAAGGGCTAGGAGCAGTAAAGATAACATATAATGCTGGTTATGCCTCCACTCCAAAAGATTTACAACTAGCACTATTCGACTTAGTAAACTATTACATAAGAGACGAGCATAAAGAAAGAAGAACATAGGTGGCGCTTCAACGCAGAATCCAAGGAACTTCAGGAATCAGAGAAAGTTCAGATTTTCCAGACCATATAAAAAGAGTACTGGATTTGTATAGAGTGGTTATTTAATGAAGACGGACGTACAAAATAAGCTTGATGAGTTAATTGGCGAGAGAATTAAAAAAATATCTAGAAAAGAACTAAGTAAAAATAAAGTAGAACAAATAATTTTTAGAAGAGAATTAGTTATAGAATACGTAAATGAAGTAAAGCATATAACAGGTTCCACTGTATCAACAGCAAAAGGGTACAGAACATTTACAAAAGGCATTAGAAACTATATAAGAGGTACCGCAGGTTCAACAGGCGGAGGTGGTGCAAGTCACGCAATTACTATTGAAAAGAATAGTTTAGTAATTACAAACTTAGCAAAAGTAGCTGGTTTTGAGCAAAAGGGAGCAATATCAAAAGCTATTACACAAGCCAAAAGAGACTTAATAAAAGTACTTACAGGCACTATGGCTCTTAGCCCGGCTGATGAGACTAGAATTTTAAATGCTGCAGACGGACATCATGGAGATGTAATTATTTCAGGTAAGAAAAGTACTCTGGGAGTTGTACAAGCACACAAAGGAATCACAGATTTAATGAGTGAAGGGGCTGTACCCAGAAAAGAAGCTACAATGTCTATTGAGGATATGGTAGCTGATATGGCAGCTTATAATCAAGATACTGATTGGAGTAAAATATACGACATTGGATTAAATAGTCTAGCAGATTGGCTAGAAGTACAAATGGGATGGAATCAAAAACCTGGAGATTTAGTTTTTAAGAAAATAATTCCTAAATCTAGACAAATAGGACAAAAAATAGAATGGTCTCGTAATGTAGTTGCTGTAACCCCTGAAATACAGATAGTATTTGGACTATCTCCAATAGGAAGAAAAGCAGAGTATAGAGAAGCCATGAGGAACTGGGATGCAGGTGGCTCAGGCGGATTAGCAGATACTATTAATACCCAAATGGGTATAATTATTGAAAGAATAGCAAAAGCTATAGATTTATGGGGTGTTAAACGTGCTTATGATTTAACGAATCTAGGAGGAAGTCCATCACCGATAGATGTTACTAAGACAGTAGTGCCTAGAATGGTAGTTGGCGCTTTATTTAACCATATTACTAAAGCAGATATGAGACTTAAAGTAAATAAAGCACTATTTAGCAAAAATCAAGGAATGACTAGTAATAAGGTTACGAAAAACGTAAAAACTGGAAAAGGTTTAAAAGGGGTTAAAAGAAGTACAGGAGTTGGAAAAGCTAAAACATCGAGAGGAAAGAGTCACGTAGAACAAGTAGCAGGAACAAATCCAATGGCTCTAAAAGCATTACTTAATGAAGTATTACCAGCACAAGTTGCCCTCAATATGCAATCACCTGCACTAAGATTTAGAACAGGTAGATTTGCAAATAGTGTAAGAGTGAATAATGTAGTGCAAGGTCCAAAAGGAGGTAACACAATGATAGAAACTAGTTACCGAAACGACCCTTATGAGACTTTTGCAACAGGAGGAAAAATGTATACTCCACAAAGAGACCCTGATAGATTAATAAGAAAGTCAGTAAGACAGGTAGCCACTGGAATGTTAGGCGGTAAATTTGGAGTAAGAGTACTATAATGGAAACGGCACTAGCAAGGAAACATACCACGCGTAGACGAGCCATAGTAGAAGCACTAGCAATAGAGCTAGAACAAATTAACGGAATGCAACCTTTCAGAACAGCAGTCTCAACCGTAGAAAGAAGACTAAAGTTCTGGGATGAAGTAGTAGAATTTCCTGCAATACATATAGGAGCAGGAACAGAAACTCGCGAATATGATGGAGGCGGGTTTAGATTTAGATTTTTAAGAATAACGATTCGATGTTACGTTTCAGATGACAATGATGTCATTGAAGCACTCGAAGAGTTGTTAGAAGATGTTGAAACAGTACTAGAGGATAAAGATCCCTTAACGTATTACGATTCGACAGGAGCATCTCACTCTACAGTACAGACAACAATCGGTACAGTAGACACAGATGAAGGAGTACTCGAACCTCTTGGTGTAGGAGAAATCACCTTAGAGATTCGATATTAAATAGGAGAAAAGAATGGCATTTTTCTTTAGTAGAGATACCAAAGTATTTATGACCCACAGCCTAGATGGAACGAGCGCTAAAACAGCTCTTTATGAGATACCTGTTTTAGATGGTTTTTCTTTCAGTCAAGGGACAAATACTTCAGAGGTTACTCTGAACGAAGCAGCCACCAGTGCTGGATATTCTAAAAGAGGTCGAGCAATGTTTACGGACTCTTTTGCCCCAGCAGAATGGTCGTTTTCAACCTACATGAGACCTACTACATCAGGAAGTGCAGCACCTAGTGCAGCAACTGATGGTGTTACTAATGGTCAACATGCTGGAAACGCTAAAAAATTCGCAGTAGAAGGGCCTTTATGGTCTGCTATGTCTGCGAAAGACTATGACAAAGGAGCAGGACAGAATTCTGCAGGAACTATGACTGATTACGAGCCAAATGTTTTTAACTTTGCGAATTCTAATCAGGTCACTCTTGGAGTATTTGATTTGTTCTTTGTACTAGGAGCGTCTAAGGATAGTGAAGGTAATACTTACACTACAGGTACAGACGGTGTAACCGTTTATAAAGTAGCAGACTGTTCTATTGGATCAGCTTCTGTAGACTTTGACATTGAAGGATTAGCACAAATTGCTTGGTCTGGAAATGGTAAATCTGTAGAAGAAGTAGCAACTCTAGAAACTAGAGCTACTGATTCAGGTAATAGTGTAACTGGAACTACCACTTTAGGTATAGTAAACGAAGGCATAAGTTCATCAAGTAACTTTATAAGACAAAAATTAACAGACTTAGCAATTAGCTTTGATGTATCAGAATCAACAGGTACATTAGGCGCATTGGCAGTTGATGGAACAAACGATGTAACCTACGGGGTAACATTAACAGGTGGTAATATTACAATTGAAAATAATCTTACTTATCTAACACCAGAAACATTAGGTACAGTTAATCTTCCATTAGGACATGTAATGGGAACAAGGTCAGTTTCAGGTAACTTCACGTGTTATCTAAATGACACAGCAAATGGGTCATTAGACTTATTTGAAAGACTACAAGAGTCTAGAGGCGTAATTACTAATGCGTTTGATTTAAACTTTGGCATCGGTGGAAGTGGCAACACTCCAAGATGTAATATAGAAGTTGAAAAAGCACATTTAGAATTACCAGCCCACAGCTTTGAAGATGTAGTATCAGTAGACGTGGCTTTCCACGGACTAGCAACTGATTTATCATCATCAACAGCTGCAAACGCGACAAACGAAGTTAAAGTAACTTACACGTCGTAATAAAAACAAACTCGGGAGGGCTTCGGCTCTCCCACTTTATTAGGAATAAAAATGACGGAAGAAAAAAGTAAACAACCAGTATCGCTTAAGAGTTTATTAACTCCAAGCAAAACAGTTGATATAGATTACCCAGGATATGCAGATTTCACAGTATCTCTTTGCTACTTAAGTAGAGAAGAACTTGTCAAACTAAGAAATAAGTGTTTAAAGCAAAAGTTTAATAAAAAGACTAGAGCCTTTGAAGATACGCTAGATGAAGATCTGTTCATGGTAGAATATGTCTCAGCGATAATAAAAGGTTGGAATGGATTAAAGTACAAGTACCTAGAAGAGTTTCTATTGGTGGATGTATCTCAACTAAATCTAGAAGATGAACTTGAATACACACAAGATAACGCTGAATTATTAATGAGAAATTCAGGCGATTTTGACCAATGGGTAACTGATACTGTAGGAGATCTGGAAAATTTTACGCAGAGCAAGTAGAACAAATACTTGCACTAATTAAGAGAACTTTCGTAGACCAGGGCATAGATGTTGATAAATATCTTGCTGTCTGCGAACAATTAAATCAAGAACCAGACCCTAAAAAGATGCCTCCAGAGATGAGCTCCTTTCCTTTGGAAGTTCAAGAGGCATTTTTCCTACATAGGATGTTATCGGATAGGTGGGACGGAATGAGTGGGTACTATCAAGGAAAAGATATGACCGCACTTAGTACATATATAAAAGTGTACGAAATTACAGATCCACCCCAAACTTTATATTTTTTAAAGCATATAGAACATGAACATGGAAATATGCTAAATGACAAAGTGAAAAAACAACACGAGGCCGATAAAAGAAAGGCAAAAACTAGGAAATAATGGCAGGAAAAAAGGTTAAAGGCGCAACTATTACTTTTGAGGTATCTGATGACGGTACTCTTAAACAGGTAGGCAATCGAGCCAAAAAGACAGCAAAGGATGTAGATAAAGTAGGCAAGTCTGCGGGAGATACTCGTAGAAATATGCAGGCTATGTCTGGTCGTACAGAATCAGCCTCTAAATCTTTTTCACGTATGCAACAAGGAACTGGTGGATTAGTACAATCTTATGCTGTTCTTGCTTCAACCGTCTTTGCTATTACAGCCGCTTTCCAAGCGTTAGAAAACGCACAAAACATACAAGCCCAAATCAGAGGCTTTAAAGAACTCACAAAAGTTACAGGTACTTCCATGCTTACTATCACTAATAGTGTTAGAGCTGCAACAGGAGGATTACTTGATTTCCAAACAGCCGCTCAACAAACTGCAATCGCAGTAGCAGCGGGATTTTCAGCAGACCAAATCGAAGGATTAGCAGAAGGAGCTAAGAATGCTTCTGTTGCTTTAGGTCGAGACTTAACAGATTCGTTCAACAGATTGATTCGTGGTGTGACAAAAGCCGAACCCGAACTACTAGATGAACTAGGTATCATATTAAGACTAGATATTGCTACAAGAAACTATGCAGCAACCATAGGCGCAAGTGCTGATAAGCTTACTATTGCTCAAAGAAGAGCTGCTGTTTATAATGAAGTAAATAAACAGTTAACAGATAACTTTGGAGCAATTGGAGAGAAAGCAGATGAGCTTGTAAATCCAATTAGTGCATTTGTTACTAAGTTAGGAGATATAGGAATAGCACTTTCAGAATTTGTATTACCTGTTTTTACAGCGTTTATTGAGTTCTTAGAAAGAAATATGCCAATATTAATAGGACTATTAGTTATCTTCGCTAGAAAAATGTTAAGAGACATAGTACCAGGTGCAGGTGCTATCAAACAAAAATTTGCTGATTGGACTTCAGATAGTCAAAAGAGAATCAATGCGTTAAATAAAAGATTAGATCAGAATGCAAAGAAAATTAAAGCAGGAGCAGTAGCTTCGGGCAAAGCAAATAAAACAGTATCTGCAGCTTTCAAAAAATCTTTACAGAAAAGAGGCGTAGATGAAAAAGTATTCTTTAATAAATCTGCCGGCAACCAAAAAAGGTCAATAACAGCACATATTAACGGTCTTAAGAAAATAGAAAAAGCCACAGGCAGATCAATGGCTAGACAAATTGCTATTCAGAGAGCGGCATATAAGAAAATAGAACAGGCCGCAAAGATGGCAGGGAATAAAATAGGTGTTAATATTAACTCAGGAATAGCCGTTGCTGAAAGAGGGTTAGTAAGAATGGCACTAGTTGGATCAAAAGCTCTAAGTAGTCTAGCAGCAAAAGCTACCATGTTAGGAGCAGTATTTGCAGGCTTGGGAACTATAATAAATTACGCTTTTGCAGCTTTTATGGCATTTATGATGATACAAATGTTTGTAGATATGATTCCTGCAGTTAGAAACGCAAAAGAAGCCGCCCAAGAATTAAGAGATGTATTAAAAGAAAGTAGAGTTGAAACTTTAGAATTCGGAGCAGCAATGGCGGCTTTTAATACAACAAAATTAGAAAAAGTAGCAGACTCTATAGGAGACGCTGACGAAAGATTAACCTCTTTAGCAAATGCTTTAGATCATTTAGCAAATGCTGTAAATAATGTTAAACTTGATGGAATCGGAGATAGTATAATTGACTCCGTAGAAGACGGACTAATTAACGGTGGATTTACTACTAGAAAATGGTGGACACTTTGGTTAGGTAAGCATACCTCTGATTCTGCGAAATCTGCAGGAGAAATGTTCGGACAACAAGTAGTAAGCGGTATTATGGGTGCAACTTCATTAGGCGGAGAAGAAGCATCAAAACAACTTTTAGAGACATTACTTAGTCCCAAAGTTAAAGAAGATGTTAGAATTGATGGTAGCACAGGTGGCAGTTTTATAGGAACGAATGATATGGGAACCACGGGTGTACATAAAAGAATAGAAGCAGATTTCCAAGCTCCTAAAGACGAAAGAATAGCAGCTGAACTAGCGGCGGAAGGAGTGGTACTAGAAAGTAGAGTGTTAGCTATTCAAGACTTAATTGATAAATTTTCAAAAGAAACTGAAAAAGGACCACAAGAGCAGTATCTTAAAAAAATTACAGAAAGACTAGCTGATTTTGGTGTAACTGCAGATAGAGTATTTAAAACGGTGACAGACGAAGACGGCATTGAAAGACTAGTATATGCACTTGAAGAAGTACCTATTGCTCTTCAAAACATGAGCACAGAAACACAAGTAACTAGCGACGCTCTTCAATCTTTTAAGAATTTAGATGAGCCTCTTAAAAACTTAGCAGAACTAAGAAACCTTACTCAAGCAAAACCTAATGAAACCCAAAAAACAGCCAGTGGATTTAGAGCAATTGGATTGGAGCTGGATGCCATGGAGAAAGCAGGTAATAATGGCACAATTGCAATTAAAGTCTTAGATAAAGCACTACAAGAAAAGTTTAAAACCGAAACAGAAAACGGTAAACTAACTGTTGACTTACTTGAAGTTTCAATTATAAAGTTACAAGTTCAATTAGGACTAACCAGAGAACAAGCAAAAGTATTCATTGAAAACCGTGACACAATACAAAGTACTTTAGACGCTGTTGCTAAAATGGCAGGAGTCTCTAAAAACATTACTATGCTTAATAAAATGGAACTTGAGATTGCAGGAAGATTAAACGATAGACACTCGAAAAGAACAGTTCAAATAATGAAACATGAGCAGCTAAATACAAAAATATTAGAAGTTGCAGGAAAAATAGCAGATAACTCATTAGTTCTTGGCAAACAAAGTGACCTGGAAAACCAGGCACAAGCAGATAAACACGCATCGTTAGTACTACAAAAAGAGGAATTATTATTACAACAAAAGATTTTAGAACACAATTTAAATTACGTTTTACAACTACAAGACGCGCTAGTAGAAACCTTCGATCAATCAGGAGGTAAAGGCTTAGTAGATATGATTATGGGTGATAAGTCAGGAAGCGAAGTAGCACTAGAAATTTCTAAAAGTTTACAACAAGCTAGTGCTGGTGTATTATCTGATATGATTATGACACCTTTAACTGGTGGAGTCAAAAAGTTATTTGGAATGGAAGATAAGATAGAATTAACTCCAGAAGCAAAAGCTATTCAAACAGTACATAATGAACACGTTAAAGCTTTACGAGAAGCCTTACAAGCTCATTCAACAGCAATTGGAGGAACTGACTTAAATCTACCAGGTACATTAGATCCAGAGACTGGTTTACTTAAAGATAATAAGTACAAGGATACAAAAGACAATGCAACCTCTGGAACAGACTTTGTAGATGATGGCTTATTCTCAGGACTAAAAGAGAAGCTTTCAGGAATGTTCTCAGGTCTGATGGGTTCGATTGGCGGATTCTTTAGTAATATGTTTGGCGGTTTTGGTGGACTATTTGGTGGCGGCGGTAATATTGTCGGACTAGCAAGTGGCGGTATAATGGGCTATGATAAAGGCGGAGTAGCCAAAGAACCAACCTACTTAGTTGGAGAGGGAAAACAA
>Ga0206682_10002102_pt1 | contig 18643 bp, 28 predicted proteins | sample M240m12015metaG_FD_155444 | JGI IMG/M metagenome (GOLD analysis project Ga0206682, IMG submission 155444) | Ammonia-oxidizing marine archaeal communities from Monterey Bay, California, United States - M2 40m 12015 | ecosystem: Environmental > Aquatic > Marine > Intertidal zone | place: USA...
ATAGCGGCTATCCCTGGAGCTATATTTGGATTGTCTGGAGCGCTAGAAACAGGTGTATCTTTCACTGAGTTCTTAAAAGAAGAGCTTGGAGATAAAGATTTTACTGAAGAAAATATTAAAGAAGTATTACAAGACCCAGACGCTTTGAGTAAGATAAGAAGAAGAGCTGGAACTAGGGGGATTTCTATTGCTAGTATTGACGCCTTAACTGCTGGTGTGGCTAGTAAGGTTGGAGCAAGCGTAGCTAAGGCTGGAAAAACTGTTGCTGGTGCGACTAGAGGTTTAGTAGAAGCAGCTGGTGGTGGTGCAGGAGAGGTAGCTGCCAGAGCTTTAGCCGGTCAAGAAATGGATGTTGCTGAGATAGGCTTTGAGGCAATAGGAGGAACTGCAACCGCTCCGCTTACTATAGGAGGTAGAGTCGCTGAGACTGGAATGGCTTACTATAAACTTCCTAAATATAAGATACGCAATGTAGATGTTAGCAAAGAAGAGTTTATAAAGGAGATTGAGTCAGCTACTCCAGAGGAAATTCTTTCAATGGAGATAAGCGTAAAAAATGATAACCAGGTTTCTGATATTATGGACAAAGCTTGGAAAGATGCCACTATAATCAAGCAGACCACTGAAGTATCGCCTAACATAAACGAAGAAGAGTTGGCTGAAATAGTTGAGCTTACCAAAAGAAAAGAGCTTTTAGAAGCAAATGGAGGGGAAGTTGCAAAAGCAGAACTTCCTCAAATTAATAACCGTATAAAAGAAATAACAAATGCCGTTCAAGAGCGAAGCACAGAGAAGGTGGATGTACAAAAACCTACCGAAGACAGCACAGAACTGGGAGAAGGAGACATCGAACAAGAAGTTGCCAGAAAGGATACACCCGAAGGGATACAGGAAGAAGAGGTCATTGTTGAGGACCAGAAGGTTGAGGAGAAGCCTGAAGTAACCGAGCTTACTGAAGATGAAAAACTAGAGAAGGTAACAAAAGAAAAGGTTAAGAAATTAGTTACAGCTCCTCGTAGAATCAATGAGCCTTTTACGATAGGAACAGTTCAGGTTTTATTTAATGAAGATGGTTCTATAAAAAGTATTATTAATAAATCAGGAAAGAAAAAAGGCAAAGAAGTTGCTGCCTCTACTAGGGCAAAATATGAAAAGATAATACTTGAAAAGGTTATAGATATAGATGCTGGAGAAAAAGCTCAAGCAGTTGAAGGCTTACAGCCTGAACAAGTTGCTGGATTCATTGCAGATGAAAGCACTAATGTTAGGGAGGTGGCTCAAGCAATACAATCTGAAGAAACTAGGATAAAAGAAGCAAATGAGCTGGCAGAAAGAATTAAAACAGAAGATGAGGGATTATTTTCATTAACTAATTTATCTTTTACTCCGGATAGCTGGGAAAGGGTAACTGGTTTACCTCCATCAGACAATATATCATCAAGTAAGTGGATACGCACAAAAGAAAAAGGAGGTATAGTTTTAGAGGATGGGGTTAACGGACTCAATACAGAAGAGATAGTGTCGTTTATAACTAACAATCCTACGGCTGCTGATGTTGCAGCATCTACTGGAGAAGTAACAAATAAAAATGATTTAATATCATTGCAGAAAAAGTTTGAAAGACTTACGGGGATAGCTCCGACTACTTCTATCGTGGACTTTGTTGTTGGTATCGAAGAGGGAAGAGTTCCTGCTGAATTATTAAAGTTGCAGGAGCAGCAAAAACTTTCACAACCAGCTATAGATGAAAAGGGTGAGGTAGTTGAAGGCGGAGCTTTTGGCAAGAAGAAAGGTCCAGCTGCTGGAAAGATTACCGCAACTCCTAAAAAAGAGATTACAGTTGATGAGGCTAAAGCTCTTAAAGACCAAATAAAGTTAGAGGTACGAGCGGCAAGAGAAGCTAAGGCGGACCAAACGCAAAGAAGAAAAGCTTTATCCTCAGCCATAACAAATCTACTTGGTCAAGGTCTTATAAAAACAGATAAAGCAAAGCAGCTAATAAAACAAATATCTAACGTAGACCTTAATAAAGCGATAAATGTAGAGCGTGTGTTGGCGTATGTAGAAAAAACACTTAAAGAGGCTGACTACACGGCTAAACTAAAACAAGCAGAAGCGCTAAGAAAAAGAATTAAAAAATTATCACAGAATAAAAAGATTGAAGTTAGTTCTACTGATGCTGCTAAAAGTTTTATTGATATTGACCCCGTGTTGGTTGAAGACATAAACGGCTACATAGAGAAAGCTGTCAAAATTAGGGATGGTGTTACCCCAAGCACTAGAGAAAAAGTAATGCCTGCTTTGGATATTGCTGAAACTAAAAAATATGTAGATGCTCAAAAAGAAAAACAGAAAGAAATAGAAATCACCGCTCAACGAGAATTATTCGAAGACCTTACAGGGCTTTCTCCCGAGGAACTAAGCTTTCAGGAAATGAGAGAAATAGTATATGGCGTAGAGCAGGAGCAAACAGAAACAGAGCGAGCTAATGAGCTTGAAAGAAAAGCAAAAGCAAAAGCTGAGATAGTTAGAAAAGGACTTAACAAAGCTTTCGATACCTTGTCCACTGTCGTAAATCAATTGATTGAAACAGAAACTGACCCGTTCACGGGTGAAAAATTTACTCTTACTGATGCTCAGAAAAAATTAGTTAAAGACTTTATCAATATAGATATAAATAAGCTAAGCGAGAAGGATGCTATCGTTGCTTTAGATTCACTTATAAACTTTGCTACCAATAAAAATACGGGTGGTATGGGAACAATTGTAAGTAGGAACGAGGGTATTATTAATTCTGGTACGGCAAAAAGCATAAGACTAATAGCTAAACCATTGGCTGCTATTGTAAAAGGTGACCCAGGAATATCAAGAATCTGGAACAAATACATAGCTTCTCTGCCTTTAATGCTTGAAGTTATGTTCAAAGGACAATCAAAAGCATTGCAGTTTGAAAAACTATCTGGCATAAAAGAAATAGTTAATGGTGTAGCAGAATCTGAATCGTATGCCAAGAAAATAACAGACCAGTATTACGACAAGTTTATAAAGCTACCTTTTGCTGATGCGGTATTTGGGAAGACTAAAACAAATCCTAATGGAGAGGTTTTTAATTCAGCGCTCAACGATATAGAGAGAGGGATGTTTGCTTTTATAAGAAGAAGTGTTCCTGGAGAAGAGCAGGTGGAGTTTGACAGAAGAAAATCTCTGATAGAGCAGTCTATTGAAAGGCTGTCTAAGCAAGGAGGTGTTGATGCTAAAAAGGCAGAAGTTTATAATGAGGTTTATGAGAAGATATTAAAAGACGCTAACAATGTTTCTGATGTAGAGGCTAATGTAGATGCTATTAATGTTGAGGCTGTAGAATGGATGACTGATATATGGTCTAAAAACTACCAGGCTCTTAGAGATGTAAACCTTAATATATATAATAAAATATTAGGAAAGGATGTAAAATATACTCCAGACTCTTTTACCACTTTAGAAGATTCAAAAGTAGTATCAGAAATTGGAGAACCAATATTTGATTTCGGTTCTAAAAGAATATCTGATAAAAAATCAGGAGTCTTAATGGAGGTACAAAGACCAACTAATCTTCCTAAAAACAGGATAGTAAACTTGGGATTTGATGCGCAAAACATATCCAATTTAGAGAGGGCGAGAATAGATATCAATACCGCAGGTGCTATACAAAAAACAAAAGGATTTTTTGAGTCAAGTAATTTTGAAGATATAGTTCCAAACAAAGCCGATAGAGATTTGCTTTCTGAAAGAGTTCGTGATTATGTGGAAGCAAAGCGAGGTAGACAATATATAAATAAAGACGCTCAGAAATTTTTAAAAGCAATTAATTTATATTCTGGATACGCTGTCTCAAGAACTTTGGGGGGTGTTACTCAAATGTTTAAGCAAACTATACCAGTTCTTGTAAACACACTAGTAAACGCAGGAGCTGAAAACATTAGCATCATAGGAGAGTTAGTTTCTGACACTAACTTAGCTAAGTTTTTAGAAAACTCTGGATATCCTATAGTTAATAGAGGTTTACAATCTAGCACAACTCTTGAATCCAATAACACAAAGATTGAAAACGCAGCTAAAGGTGGTGTAAATAAATTTATAAGGGGAGTGAGAGATGTTCAAAACTTTTGGCTTCAACAGTTTTTAGTAAATCCAGACCGATACATTGCCCAGGCATCTTGGATGATGTACTATATGAAAAGCCTAAAAGAACAAGGAGTAGACACCACTAATATAGACTGGGCAAATCATGATGTAAATAAAAAAGCTGGAGACTACGCTCAACAACAAGTGGACAGACAGCAAAACATTACAGATGTTGACCTGCAAGGTGAGGTTTTTAGAAGCAAGCGCCCAGGAGTTCAGGTATTGAGAAGAGTGTTGCTTCCTTTTGCAAACTTCTTGTTAAACCAAAAAAGCAGAATGTATTCAGATGTTACAACTTTATTTAGCAAATCATCTGACGCAAAAGATAAAGGAGCGGCTGGAAGGTCTTTAGCGGGACTGGTTGCAGAAACAATAGTGTTCAATGGACTAGGCCTTGTATTGACACAGGCTCTTTCTGCTATGTCTGCTGAATCAGAAGATGATAAAAAGGCTAAAGAGAAAAGACTTAGCAACAGAATTAAAGGAAGAGCTGGTCAGGCGATAAAAGACATTGTTTCTCCACTTCCGCTCCCGCAGTTTGATGGCCCATTGATAAGTGGTATAAACGCATTGATTGCAGCAGCATCAGAATCAGATGACCCATATCAATTTTTTGAACTACAGCCTGAGGATGCTTGGGAGAGATTAGGAGTGCTTAGTATACCAGGTGAAAGATTTGCTGAATGGAATCAAATGAGAAAGATGGCTTTTACAGGAGAGTATGAGCAGAAATTGCCCTTCGGAAAAACTGTTACAAGAAAATTAAAGCGTAAAGGTAGAGATGAAATGTTGGCTAATTGGATTTCTTACACTTTATACAGTGCAGGTCTTGCTCCTTCAGAAGTTGGAACAATTGCTAGATACAACATGAAAAAAATAATGAAAGATAAAACTAGAAGATAATCTCATATAATAAGTAACACAGTATTGTGTTTATTATTATGGCTATGATAAAGTTTATTCTAGGGTCGGACATACTTGAATAGTTTTTTGTTGTCAAAGGATAGCATCAGCTCGCCTTCATCTGACCAAGTAGCTCTACCCACTAGACCTTCTATCGGCAAGTAATATATACCATCTATGCAAGACCATATCATTACTGCGTGTAGACGCTTGTCTCGTAGCTTTATAATCTTACGCGCTTGAACCGTGAGTGGGAACGAATCTTTCATCTCTGTATCCAACACACTTACCTCTGCATATCCAATAGTAGATTTGTTTTCTCCTATGATTCTGAAGTCTACATCATCTGGACTAAGCTTCTTGTAGCCACCCCCTATCCTTCTAAGGTATAACTCAACAGCTTTTTTTTCTTTACTTATGTCTTGGTCTTGTTCAAACATTATAGTTCCATTAAACAATTTATAGCTGTGTGTCCGCCTAGCACTACTCCACATCCTATAGCTTGCTTCTTGAAGTTCTTTGCGTATGCTGTTGCGTATGAGCCACCGTCTACACCGCACCCCACCTGCATTCCGAACACCTTAAAGTTTCTTCCAACCATCCACTCAGTATAACATTGCGTATGGATATGTCCTTGAACCGTGCTCATCATGTCGTTCTTCGCTTTTGTGCGAGCGGTGCCGCCTTCGCCGTGAATGAATTGTACGTTGTCATAAACGATACGTTCAGTCCAGTTCCAGTTAGTTCCTAGTACTTCGTTGTATGATTTAATCCAAGCACTGGGAATATCTGATGTCTGTGCCTTACGCATCACTAGACGGTCATGATTCCCAATCAGTACGTCTGCTACAGGAAACGCATCACTCCATCTTTTAACGGCTCTAATTGCGTATTCAAGCTCATCCAAACCTCCCATCGCATCGCTTGATGTTTCGTGATAGCTCGTGTAATGGTTGTCTATTATGTCTCCTATGTATATTACTTGATTGCAAAGATATTTTGCATAAGTCTCCTTGCAAAACTCCAAGTACCCATCGAGTTCAAACGGAGCGTGTATGTCTCCTATTACAAGTATACGTCTTTCGTTTGTGGTTAGATTGTCATAGGCAATTTTTTTATCACCACTTAACCTTGGCCTGAAGTCTCTATAACTCATCTTGTACTGATTCTAAAATTAGCTTTAGTTGTTTTATCATCGATTGAATCTCTGTTTTTAGAGTGTCAAAGTCCTTGTCCACTAAAGATTCGTAGATTGAGTTAGAAGAATTGTGAACATCATCCATTATAAAGTTGATGTTCTGTATTCTCTTATTCTCTAAAGATTTCATACGCTATCATTTATCCATTGCCTGAATCAGCTTAGTGCCTAGTTCAGGGTTAATCTTCTTGATGGCGTAATAGATTTTCCTAGAGTTTCCTTTTATTAATTTGCGCTCTGATGCGCTTGTGTCAATGCCCATGTTGGTATACATATCTGCATCCATTCTCAAAAGTCTGTCCACTTTTTTCTTTTCCGAGCATCTCTCACATTCAACAATATAAGGGATATTTTTAATACCAGTTTCCATAACATAGTTATTAGATTGTATAAAGTTAATAAAAATATTTTATATATCATTGGTTTCGAGCTGTTTAAATGTTTCATATGTTTTAGGAGATGTATGTTTTAGTTTATGCAACAAAAAAGAATACCTGCCTCTGAGCTTTCTGTTTTTATCTTCAAGCTCCTTATAATGTGATTTATATTTATCTTCAAGCTCCTTATAGGCTAATACATAAAACTCTTCTTCGGTAACAACAACATTAAATAATTCAGGGTGCATCTTAATTATATTGTCTACCTTTTTTTCTAATGAATCATATATGCTTTTCATATTGGTGTCGTAGCTCATCCAATTCCTAAGACCTTTTAGTGAGTGCAAAACTGTTGCGTGATTTTTGTCTAGTGTTTTTGCTATGGCGCACACCGTCATCTTACCCTTATCTCTGAGCAACATATAGTACATAGCTCTTGCCTCAACATATTCCCTCCTTCTTGTTTTTATTTTTAATTTTAAATTAAACTCTGATTCAACTAAATTTTTAATTAATTCTACACACATTTTATATTATTTTATTTAAGTTATATAGGTCAAGGTATTCATCAGACGTAATTTCTGTCAGTTGAAAAAAATAAGGGGCTTCATCTTCTTCATATATATATCTTAGAGCAAAGTAAATAGGTTTATTACCTACCAAAACTCCCGATATAATCTGAGAGCGGTAGTTCTTTCTCTCTAATTTTGGAATGCATTTTTGTATCTGTTGTATTATTCTTGTTGCATTTACAGGAGACAGTGAGTCAATGGTTTCAATAACCGCTTCATCAAGTTCGTAAAATGTTTCAACCCCTGTATACTTCTGTAATAAATCCATGCTTTTTTAATTCTTTTAATCGGTACTCTTGTAGGGAAGAGACCTTACCCTTTTTTGTTTTTACTTCACTAAAGATTACATTACAGTTAGGTGGTATCGCAATTATATCTGGTATACCGTTCTTATTTGTCTTAATTAACTTGATTACATAGTAGCCTTCGGCTTCTAATTCTTTAATTCTTTTCGACTGAATTTGTTGCTCAGTCATAGTTAGCAAATTTACTAATTTCTTTTATAGGAATGAGTACAGCCATGGAAGTGTTGTCGTCTCCCATCTCTTTTATAGAGCCTTTTTTAGCATACTCTCTTGCCACATCTTTTAATCTTTGCGTCTCTACAATAAGTATTACCTTGTCCTGATATTCTCTGGAAAATATAAAGACCCAGTAATCTGCCTCCGTAGTTACAATACCTGATGGTTTGTTCCTACTTTTAAATTCAATCGCAATGTTTCCAGAACGACCTACCCAGCTATCTCTTTTCACTTCCAGCTTTTTGTTTGCAAAAATCTCGTGAACGATTCGCTCTCCTTCTTTACCTATCTCTAGGTCATATCTAAAGTCACTATTAAAATCCATTTGTTATGCGTGCATAGTAATTAAAATAAATCCTTATTGTTAAAAAACAATATCCTAATAATATATATCAGGCAAACAAACCCTGATAAGAATGAAATAAAGTTAATAAAATCCATTATCATAAGCTAAGTAAATCCTTTTTAAAATGAGACAAGGTATAATCTTTTTTATTTGTCACTGCCTTGTATATCTTTTGCTCGATACCTCCTCTGCTAAATATCCAGTAGACATCGTTCTCTAACCTATCCTTTGTTGTCATCCTGTCTCTGCTCTGCCAGTAACTAGTTGCGCTAAAGTCTATGTTATAGTACACCAAGCACTTCGCCTGGCGAAGACTGATACCTTCTCTCCCGCTCACAATTTGTAAGGCTATACTTTTATCTGTGTCCTCGAAGACACTTAGCTCTGTAGTTATATCATCGCCATAGACCTCCTTCAGGGCCTTCAGTTCGGCTTTAAACTTATAGAATATACCTACCTTCATATCTTTAAATTGAGAGCGTATAAAGCGAGCTTTTGAATTATCGAGCACTTCTGCGTTACCACTCTCAAACTTAATAGTTCCAGAGTATAGCTGATGCAGTTTCATCATTAGCTTCACAGGAGTATCTGCTAGTATTACCTCTCTCTTGCCTTCAATAACTAAATGCTTTTTTAGTTGGTTGGCTAATTTATAAGTTGTCTTTTCCATTTCTACCTCTAAAACCTTTTCAGTTGTATTAACCTTAAAGCCTGCTTCTTTTTGTGAGTAGGCAATCATATATGGTTTCATCTTATCCATAATAGTTGGAAGCCCATGAGAGTAGTCTCTAATACGCAAGCTATTTATCATACGTTCTGTAATTTTTACATGAGCGTGTGCGAACTTATAGAAGTTAGGGAATCCAACGAATGGATTAGTTGGTATACCATATACCTGATGATATATTTGACTATATGATTCAGGTGTTGGCGTTCCTGAAAGAAGTATAACCTTAGCTTTACTTTTAATTATACGCATCTTAACATCTCTAGCCCTCTTACTAGGCTTGGGAAATGCTCCCATTGAATGTGCCTCATCTAGTATAATTACATCCCAATCCAAATCATAATGTACCTTGTGAAGGCTTTCATAGTTTATGGTATGTAAATAAAATGATGGCTCAAGGAGTTCATAGTCTTTTATAATAGATGATATAGCTTTTTTCTTTGTGATAAACAATACCTTTTTTGCCCTAAGCTTTGTGGCTACAGACAAAGACGTTAGAGTCTTGCCGGTTCTTACCTCCATAGCCAAGTATACAAAGCCTTTATTCTTTATAACTTCAGTCGCTTTTTCGACTATAGATTTTTGATAGTCTCTTAGTTGTATCATAAAATTTTATTTTTGCTCTTAGTGTATTAATTTTCACAACCTTATCCCATTCTTTTTTAGATGAAAAATAAAAGTGCATTTCTTTTAGGATATCATCCGTAACCTCTTCGATTGGGTTATGAATGAAATAGGAATTACTTTCATCATTAAAATGTGTCAATGAAACATTGTTAAGTATTACTTCGTATGAATTTCTCATTGCTATATTTATATCGTATTTCAAAACTCAAGTTCTTTTTGTTTTTCCAATTCCTTAAATCTTATCCATCTTCCGATTGAATCTCTGCCCTCTTCTGGCAAGAATCCTTCTTTGAATATTCCATAAGCGTTTAGCCACTTGTAGAATCTAGTCCTAGATATAGAGTACTTTGCTCTTGGAGAATAGTCTGGATACTCGTGAACAAAATCTTCGTATAACTCTTGCTTATATATCTTTTGACCATCCACTAACCTCCTATTGGATATAGACCCTTCTATAAGTCCACACCACTCTATAAAATCGTGACAAGTCTCTGCTGACAATTGTCTTACTTTAAGATTCACAAACTTACTTTGCAACAGTCCTTTGTTTAAAAACAATTGTAAACATTCAATCATATAGTTGTCAAACTGTAACCACTCCTCCGTGTCCCAATCACTGAAGAACATCTTTCCAAATTCTACAATTGGAGTAAAGTCTTTTGTGTAATATTGATTGAGTTCTAGTTCCCACTTTCTCCTGGCGAATGAGTTCCCTGCACCCTTGATTGCATAGTTGGTTGTAATTATAATCTTCGGAGACTTATTGAATGGTATAGTAATAGCATCCTTGTTTTTCTTTTCCAATGTCATTCCTTCTGTAACAACACTAAACAATCTTTCGAAGTCAAAGTATTTTCTTACGTCATCAAAGCAAAGTATCTGTGTGTCTGCTGATACTAACTGATACGCAAAACTTCTTTCGAATGTAAATGATTTACCATCTATATTAACTAACTTTTTCATATGTCCTAGTGCGTTTTTAAACACACCCTTACCCGTTCCTCCTTCAGGATTATCTGATATAATCTCATCATTTAATATAACGGCAGGACAGTAGGACATACTCTTGTGTCCGTGTAAAAGAAATCCTATAGTTGATTCCATAGACTTAGTTCTACTACTATCTTTGTTACATATGTTATTAATAAATGTTTTATAATCACACTTACTCACCGACTCTTCTTTGTAGTTTCTATCTATTATGTGGTCTTTCCAAACATATCCACCAAGGTCTAGGTAGTCTATCGTTTTTATTTCGTCATTAGTAATTCTTACTGCACAGTTATTATAGTATAAATAACTCGTGTTGTGCGTGTCTTCTATAAAAAGAATATCTATCGTTCCAAGTAAGGTAAGGAAGTCTTCTTTAAAAAACCTAGTCTGGTCTGCAAAGTAATTGTACACACTAAAATCATCCTGTGCCTTTAGATGCTCAAGTATAAAGTCTTTGATTTCTTTCTCGCTAGTGTGGTCTATAAGGTTGTTGGTTACCTTGACAAACACATAGTTCTTACTACCCTCTGGACAATACTTGTAGAATCCATTGTCTTCTAAAAACTCTTTAAATACATAGTGTATTATCTTAATCGTACCCTTCTCGTTCTTAGTCCAAAACTTCATCTGCTTGTTCTCATCATCGGCACGCAACAGTACTGCATCTATAACCTCCTCTTGTATATCAAGTCTTGATAGTTGCGTTCTTATCTCTGACTTGTTTACACCACGCTTTAGTTTCTGTCTAATCTGCGTTATAGCCTCATCATCCTCGTAGTACTTAGAATTAAACTTTGATGTGTTTTGATATGCTGAGTTGATTGTCTGCTCTATCTCCGATACAGTAAAGTCACTTGATTGGTATTGGTTGCATATATATTGCGCTAGGTTCTTATTGATGCCGTAGTCATTAAATGCCATTGCAAGAACGTATACGTTGTGGTTTCTTTGTCCTTCCACCATTGGATATTTTTTGTTCCACCACTTTACAAGGATGTCTACAATCTTATTCTCATCTGTTATTGGTATGGTTGGTTGGTCTTTGTTTGCTATGACCTCCCTGTATTCTGTCTCTTCTATAGTCTCCCATACAGTAGACTTGTCGTTCACATAAATTAATGGGTCATAAGATTCATAACAAACCCTGCTGATATTTTTACTTGTGGTATCAAAGTGATTAGAGTTATAATAGTTCTCTAGTGACTGAAAGTATTTAACATGGTTCTCAGCATCGTTTGGAATCTTTACCAAAACTTTTAGACCATTACCTGATGGCGATATAAATACGGAGAAGGTATACTTATCCTTCATCATCTTTTCTTTAAACTGAATCATATCTCTTTGCTTTGAATATCCATCAAAGTCTAAGCATATTAATCCACTGTGTTCAAGTAAGGAATTGTCTGCTCGTTTAGAAAACTTACCACTGAAGCATACAGATGGTAGTTTCTTCTTGAGTTCGTTACGCTCAGACTTATTCTTTTCTTTTCTAATCTGAGTCACAAGTTCTTTAGACTTGCCATCCCTTATTCTTTCGATAATCTTAGCCACCTCTATGTGGAATGGAGTATCGGTGTTCTTTATGTCTTTAAATATTGTGACAGTCTGTGTCATTTTTATGTCGTTTTTATGTCGGTTGAAGTCAATGGTTATAGTGGTCTGTCGGAAATGTCGATTATTTCTTTATATATAAGAAAATAAATAATTATAAATAATAAAATATATATAGTATAGTAGAATTTTAAAATCAACATAGCATAAAGCCAAAAAAAGGGGAGTAGCTAACTCCCCCGATTAAGGAGTAAAACTAAAATGCTAACTCATCCTTTGAAGGTTGGTTAGATTGTTTAGCTTTAGGTTCGAACGTATCTAATTCTGTATAATACTTTCCAGATTTAGCTAATTTGGTCTGAGTGTTTACCCACCCGTTCTTTGCATTCTTTTTAAGGAATTCAATAAACTCTTCCACTTTGTAAGATTGGCTTACAATCACAAAGTCTGGAGCGTTCTCATTTCTTTTACTGATTAATCCATCAGCAAACACTTTTTCTTTTTGGTCTGTCATAATAAAAAATTAAAAATTAAATAGGTGTGTTTATAATATAGCTATCTATATTATCTTGTGAGTCAGAAGCAAACCACTTGTTGTAGGATGCTACTGCTTGTCCGACCTTCTCTTCAGCAAGTCCCATAGAGTTCTCGCTTACAGGAAATATTCCAAGGTCATAGTATCTGTTTCCATTCTTATCATACTTCTTGGTTTTACCTGTGACTAAAAATATTACAGGCTTACCAAAAAGCTTTTGATAAATGTACGCTTGAGTATGATAGAAATAATAGGGAGCATTTCTTACAAACTTAAAAACATCTCCAGACGTTTTCAAATCAATAACATAGTCCTTGGTAAGAATGTCAGCCTTACCCTTCCACATTGCTCCCATTATCTCTCCTATTGCAGGTACTTCATACTTTGCACTAGGGTCATTAATCAAATCAAAAAAAGGTAAACTATCTAAGGTGTAGTCCACCATGTCTTTAATACTATTAGCATCTTTAGTGAGCAGGGCATAGTCTAACTTATTGTCAGCAACATAATCCTTATATCCCTTAGTACTTCTTGATGTAGCATCAACGATATGAAAGTCTTTAGCCTTCTCTGGTTCTAATATCAGTTGATGGAAGTATCTACCCTTTACAAAGGGTTCACCATCCTTCTTAGGGGATTGAAATTGCCTAGGCTCAGTTGTTAGTGCTTCGATGTTTGAGTTGGATAGGTAGTTCTTACCTATACCATTGTAATACTCATTGTCATCCTTTAGCTTTTTCAGAATCTGCTTTTCGCTCATCTTCTAATTGTTTTATGATTGGTTCATATTCTTTAAATTTCTTAACTATCTCTAGTAAACTTATCACGATGTGTCGTGTCTGCCCTAGTTCGTTAATCATTTCCTGCATAACACGAGTCTGCGACTCTATCTTGTTACTCATTTCTATTAGCTTATTTTCCTTCATAAGCTTTCTTTACGGCAGTCTTATCCTTCGCTCGAAGAGTTCCGTACTTTTGGTCTTCAAAAGTCTTTATGATTTGCTCTAAGGTCATTGCATCTTTCTTAACTGCTATATATTTGAGTGCTTTCTCCCAATTATCTGTGTCCAAGATATACTCCTTTGGTTTAGATTCAATCTTATCGTTCTCTATAGCATTAGCTACCTCTTCATATGAAGCTATACTGCCATCGCTACCTATACCTAAAAGTCCTAATGCACGACCTACTGCTGATGTCTCGCAGTTCTCAACATGGTTTCGTTGGTTGATTCTACTTGCATCTTGCTTTTCAAAGGCGTGTCCTACAGACGCTATTCGACCATCGGGATATAATATGGTTGCTTTCATCAGCACCCAAGACATATCATCTGCACATTGAATGATGTTGCAGTCCTCTGACCAATTCTTATACTTCTCTTGTGAACGGAAGTAGTTTACTCTTGTGTGTACCTCAGCGTATTCTTTTCCACCTTGTACCTTAATTGTTTTAAGTTGATTTGTCATAATTAAAATATTCTATTTTTTTCTCCTAATCTTCTGTTATATAATTCAGCTATACTTCTTGCAGTATCATCTGAGTTTGGATAAATCATTAGCTTGTGCTTTTGTAATTGACTTTTGAATCTTTTGATGTCAAAGTTCTCATTACTCTTCACTACCTTACTAAACGCTCGTGCAAACTTAGTTGTTTGAGAGTACATAGGAATGAATGGCTCTAGTCCAACAATCATCTCCGTTAACATTATACCTTTATCTATATTGATTTTAAAAACACCTTCTCTTATTCCTTTAGCTGAAGATGTGAATGTGCTATCTGAATATAAATCCAACAGTGTGCCTGTTGATAGTTTGGTTTCATTATTTTCAATCACTTCTTTAATAAGCCTGTAGTTTTTATTGCCTCTTTCAGAATAATGATTTATGTAATCAATAATAGACCATCCTCTTCTCATTATGTTCACAGGTATGATACTATCTGATGATGCACCTATCTTAATCTTAGCAACGATATGTTCGCTCATTCTTTTAAGCGCTTCGAACCTATGCTGACCATCAATAATATAATAGTCTTCATTGATTGTAATTTCCTCTAACAATCCTACCTCTGAGATAGAAGCCATTAGTTTTCTTACGTGAGATTCGACAATGTTTCTGTTGGTGTTAAAGAATCTGAACCTGTCGTAGTCCGTTGTTCTTACAAATTTAGTTTTCATGTTGATTTAATTTTTGTGTTATTTTATAATATTTATTTAAAGTACTCTTCCTTGTATCTTTCAAGAAAGAGATATACTTGGAGTTGTTTCTGCCATTGATTTCATCTTTCATTTTTGTTTCGATAATATCGAGTCGCTCCTTGTATTTTATTAGTGCCAGTTTACAGACACTTACTACCCACCCAAATTCGAAGAAGAGATTGTATTCATCTTCATCTAGTTCTTTGTAGTAGTCTCCACCTTTCGCAGTATTGAATATTTGTATTGAGTTGTCTTCGTGGTTTCTTACTATCTTGATTCCATAAGACATCCTCGCATCGTATTCATTACCATTTAGGCTTGTAGTTCCGTGGTCTTCTACTGCTTGGTCAAAAACATCATGAAGCTCACTATACATTTACACTAACATTCATTAATTTATCAATCAAGTTCGTGTAGTCGCCATCCCCTTCAATCATTTCCGCTATCTTTCTTATACTCTGAAGGATTGTTGCGTGATGCATGTCAAAACCATACTTATCTAAAAGCATTTTCTGAACCACCACCACTGGTATGCCCTTTTTGTTGCATAAATAAAAGAACATTTGTCGAGGCTCGGTTCTCTCTACTGTTTGGCCTTTGCTAAAAATAAATTCAGTAGTGAGGCCATAATGCATCGTTACATTGTCAATGTACGACTGGATAATGTGTTCGTTCATTTAAAAAAGATTTTAGAAGCAAGGTTTACCATGTCAATTGGCTTGTGTAGTTTTACTACATCATCTTGCTTAGGGTTACGCTCCCGATAGGAAGTCTTCTGTTGGATTTGAAATTGTTTTGCTTGATAGTCATCATCAAGAAAACGATTAAATAGTTCGTCTTGTGTCATAATTTTATGTTTGGTTCAACAAATATACAACACATTTACCACTTTTGCAAATTTGTTATAAAAAAAAAGAGTCAGGAATTATTCCCAACTCTCAAAATGAAAAAGCCAATAGCACTTTCAAAACTATTGCTCTATAAATATATAATCTTTTTTGTAAACAACAAAAAAAAGGGAGACATTTCTGCCTCCCTCTCCGCTCATGGTTTTCTCCATACATTGTAGGGGTATTTGTATCTACAATCCCAAAGGTCTCTTACTAGTCCTTTATCTAAACACGCAAGGTGTTTTGATAGCCTTACCACATAAACCTCATTTTGACTTACTGGATATCTTCCCAAATCATAACCTTTGATTTTCTTCTCTTTTATGAATCCTCTTTTACTCAAAAATTCTTCATAGGTTGGAGCGCCGTTCGGCATATCTCCGTTGTTTAGAGAAATGTTCCAGAGTTCATCCCTTACGGATTTGTAGTCTTCGTTTGTCGCAATCGCTAAGGCTCTTACAACGCAATCTCCTACTCGGTCTTTTTTATACTTCATCTGGAAGTATTGATGACGACCGCCGTCATCGTAAACATACTCATTTTTCATTTGTGTTTGTTTTTGTGTTAGTCAATATTTCAAAGAACTTAATCTTTCCATTCAAACTATAAAATTAAAATGAAACTACCAAATATTTGCAACATTTTAACATTACTTTAACACTTGTTTAAGTTTTTCTTTAAAATGTTAAACAAGAAGGTGGGGGATAAAAAAAGGGAGACATCTCTGCCTCCCTTGACTAAAAACAAAAAACAAAACATTAGGATAATCCTAAAAACTTCGCTACTCCGTACATAGAAAGCATAAGTATCAATTGTACTGCCATCATTATAGCACCCATCTTTAGAATGGTTGCGTCTGATGTTATAGTTTTCTCTTCGTTTATCGCTTGACCCACATTCCAGTATGTTCTACCTTGATAGGTAACTGGTCTTACAGTGGTTTTGCCATTTGCGTTTGTTTTTCTTGATTTGATTAATAAATCTCGGAGTTCTGTGTCCTCGATTTTGTTGGCTAAATAATCAGTTTCAAAATTCATAATATAAGTGTTCGTTAAACGATTTTAATCCTAATCGTTATAAGGAGTTTTAAATCTATAGGTCTGATATGTTTCAGCAATAGACTTATTGAAATCTCGCACACGCTCTCTGTATTTTTTATCGGTACAAAATTTCTTCATGGCATGAACGCTAGTCTGTCCATGGTTAGTCCCATAAGTTTGTTCGAATTGTGCTATCTGCTTTATTTTTGCATCTAGCATTTGTTTACTTAGTTTCATGGTGGTGCAAGTTATATAAATTATTTGTTATTTAAACATCTGATTATCAACGCTAAAAAAATTAAAGTATGTCGTTTAAATAGCTTTTAAAGTGTTTCTGGGCATCGTGGAGCGTGTAGTATAGATATCTTCTTCTGATACATTTCTCTCCAATTAGAGCGACCAAATACAGTTGTCCGCGCCTATCTCTTTCGTGGTATATATTTATTTTATTCATGACATTCATAACAAAGAAGTTTTTGGTCATCTGTAATTTCATAATCAGCAGTCAATTTTCCACATTCATCGCAATCCCAAGATTGACATTCTTCACACATATAACCCTCCTTTTCGACATCATCTATTCCACTGGAGATACAAGCAGACATTCTATTTACAAATCTCCCGCTACCAAAACTGGTATCATGTCCACACGATACGCAATTGTTTCCCATGTTAATTATCTCCATCTTGTAAATATTTAGTTACTTTTTCGTCTATCTAGTCATGACCGCCATTCTTATCCATGAGGTCATCATAAATCTGCTCCTGCAACATATCAGACATTTTTTGTTCCAGTTGTGAGAGTATTCCATGTAAGAGATTGGTTGCCTCAGTTATATTCAAAGGTTTTTTGAATATATCATAGCATTCATCTACTTTGTCTTTCGACATTTTTACTATTTCTTGTGGTGTTATGTTGATTATCATTTTGTTTGATTTAGTGTTTCGATATATTTTTTCTGAATCTCAATAGGTAGCTTGGTCATGCTGACAAAACTCCAATCATTTTCAATCTTGCATTTTCCTTTAGACTGAAGTTTTATAAGTATTTTATTTATTTCTTCTTCAGTATAAATCCCTTCGTAAAGAAACCACCTTACTTCTTCTAAAGGATAAACAATCTCAAATCCTTCAATCGGTTTGTTTGTATTGGTGTCCACCAAAACATAGTCTGTATCGTATAGTTCCATTTTATTAAAGTTTATTATATTTTCTCATATCTTCAAATACTTGTTGTATCACATGGTCATTGTTGCTTTCTTGTATCGTGCTTACAAGCCAAGCTATCTCATCTATTGGGTCTGAACATTCGTTCAATATCCAATCAGCATATTTCTGAGCTTCTGTTTCTGTTACTGTATTTTTCATTGTTTGTTGGTTTTAATCTTAGTTAATAATTGTTTTAATATATCCTTCTTCATGTCCTCGATGTCATGGTCAAACATATTCAACCTCACATTATGAGGTATCAATGCATTATCAATAGAGTTTAATATTAGCCCTCTAATATCAATGCTCTCTACTGTATCTTTCGTTACTACCTCTCTAAATACGTCCATTTTAATTTGTTATAGTCTTTAATAAATTCTACTACTCGGTCAAACACTACTTCTATATTGCAGGTCAAAAGAGCATCGTTTATAAAGTAATGTTGACCATCTGTTTTTTCATCTGTACAAAGGCATTTTTCAGCTACGGGCATTAGCCAATCCCATGAGGAATGAAATTTAAAGTTAGGTATCTCTCCATTATTTACCTCTAAATTAGATAAATGTAAGCTAGGAGGTATTGTCGTTGGGGATAGAATATCCCATCCCATAAATTCTGCTATTAGTTTATTGTCTTTCATTGTTTGTTTAAATTAATATCCTCGTATAAATCATACCCATAACTTTCTTGGTGTTCATCGTCTTCGTTAAATCTATCGTATACGATTCCTTTTTCGTCAAATTTAATCTGTAAATAATCTCCGCTCGGAAGATATATATATTTATAATCTAGTGC